>OHAD01000610.1_pt1 | contig 40563 bp, 40 predicted proteins | sample 1577011 | NCBI WGS metagenome assembly OHAD01 (sample SAMEA3541510, study PRJEB24748) | human gut metagenome | biome: human gut; feature: human-associated habitat; material: faeces | place: China | collected 2012 | reverse complement strand
GAGCTGTGCATGGAAGATGGAACCCTGTTGTCCATCGACTGCACCGCCGTGGAGAGCGAGGTGGCAAACAGCATGTACCAGCGGTCAGAACTAGACTGGCTGATCTACAATGATCCGCTAGCCTATGTTGAGCTGATTTTGAATGGTGAGCCGGAACTATATCTAAAGGCTGTGACAGAGCATACACTCTTGGATTGAATCTAATAGCAGAAAAGAAACCCGTCTGCATTCATACCATCTGTATGGATGCGGGCGGGTTGTTTTTATTGAATTTCCTGTTCCAAATTCCGGAACAGCTCAGAATTGAAGAAGTCCTCGATTGTGATTCCCAGACCATCGCAGAGTTTCTTGATTGTAGAAACTGTTGCGCTGCGGTTCCGACCGCTGATGATGTTGTTTACTGTGGATTGGGTCACACCGCTCATGCTACAGAGCTTGTTGATGGAAATATCGCGCTCGCTGCACAATTCCAAAATGCGCTCTTTAACAGCTTCGCCGATGTTCATGGGTATCACCTCTCTTCACTGATGATGATACCCGCTTCCTCTTGAAAAGATTAACCCTTTTGAGTTAATATAACTCAAAAGGGTTGGAGGCTATAAGATGGATACGAAAACCTGTTTTTTCATCGGACACAGAGAGGCATCGGAAGAAATTTATCCAGCATTGTATGCGGCTGTGGAGCAGCACATTTTGGAATATGGCGTCAAAGAATTTATTGTCGGTCACTACGGCGGATTTGACCGCCTTGCAGCGTCAGCAGTCAAAGAAGCAAAGCGTTTCTACCCAGAGGTAAAGCTCACTTTGCTATTGCCATACCATCCGGCAGAGCGGCCCATCCCAACACCTGATGGATTTGATGGAACATTCTATCCGCCAGGGATGGAAAGTGTTCCGCGCAAGGCTGCAATTATAAGAGCAAACCGCTATGTTGTGGATCATGTAGACTATCTGATTGCTTATACCTGGCACCCTGCCAGCAATGCGCAGGAGTTACTGGAGTATGCTCAAAGGAGAGAACGGAAAGGCAAAATAGCCGTTTCGGTATTACAACATAATTTTCTTCCAGCAAAAAATTGATAATAATTAAAGTCGCAAAGTTATTCGTCAGAGGTTAGTTATAATACGAAAAGGGATTGTAAATTTCGACTTCTTGCAATATAATAAAATTGGATTGTTGTAAGTAGGAGGTATCGCTGTGCTTGACTATCTGACTGTGAAAGAAGCTGGAGAAAAGTGGAATATATCTGGCCGCATGGTAACAGTGTATTGCAACAACGGAAAGATTAAAGGTGCGGTGAAAAAAGGTAATCTATGGTTAATCCCAGTAGATGCCGAAAAACCTCTGGACGGAAGGACGATTGCAGCTAGGAAAGCGAGGGGTAAACATGAACAAAAAACAAATGTCTGAACAGGACATTAGAACAAAATATATTACCCCTGCCATTCTGGCTGCCGGCTGGGATCGCGACTTGCAGATCAGGGAGGAAGTTTCCTTTACAAAAGGCAAGATTACAGTACGCAGAAAAATTGTGAAGCGCGGAGAGCAAAAACGCGCAGATTATATTTTGTATTGGAAACCAAACATCCCACTGGCAATCGTGGAGGCAAAAGACAATAACCACAACATTGCGGATGGTATGGAGCAGGCTCTAAACTATGCCGAGATTTTAGATATCCCCTTTGTGTTTACATCTAACGGCGATGGATTTTCTTTTTATGACAAGACGGCTGAGCATAATGTTCAGATAGAATTGGCTTTGGATCAGTTCCCTTCACCGGAAGAATTGTGGGCTCGTTACAAGAAATTTAAGGGTATCACAGAGGCAAGCGAAAAAGTTGTAGCGCAGGATTATTACTACAACCCCAATGACGATAGAAAGCCCCGATACTATCAATGTAACGCGATTAACCGGGCTGTTGAAGCGGTTGCCAGTGGGCAAAATCGGTTGTTGCTGACGATGGCAACCGGTACTGGTAAGACCTATACAGCGTTTCAGATTATTTATAGACTTTGGAAATCTCGGACGAAAAAACGAATTTTATTTTTGGCGGATCGGAATGTACTTGTAGATGACCCCATGCGTAAAGATTTTAAGTTCTTTAACGCTGATAGCAATAATCGGAAAATGACTAAGATCCGCGACAAGAAAGTGGACAAGGCTTATGAGGTCTATTTTGCAATTTATCAGGGGGTAACAGGGCAAGTAGGCTTTGCTGATACATATAAAGAGTTTTCTCCAGACTTTTTTGATCTGATTATCGTAGACGAATGCCATCGCGGCAGCGCAAAAGACGATTCTGCTTGGAGAAAAATTCTGGAATACTTTAAGAGTGCTACGCAGATTGGTATGACGGCTACCCCCAAAGAGACGAAGGACACCTCCAATATTGAGTATTTCGGAGAACCGATCTACACCTATACTCTGCGTCAAGGTATTGAAGATGGTTTCCTTGCACCATATAAAGTTGTCCGTGTGGGAATTGATAAGGATTTGGAAGGTTATCGTCCCACAAAAGGTAAAAGGGACAAGTATGGGATTGAGATTGAAGATCGAGAATATAACATCAAGGATTATGACAAAAATCTGGTTCTCGAAAAGCGCACAGAACTTGTGGCGAAACGAGTATCTGACTTCTTGAAGAAAAACAATTCTCGCTTCGCTAAGACGATCTTTTTCTGTGTAGATATCGACCATGCTGCCCGTATGGCCCAGGCCCTTAGAAACGAAAATGGAGATCTGGTAAGGCAGAATCCTAAGTATGTAGTGCAGATGACCAGTGGCAGTGAGGGCGTCAAAGAACTGGAAAACTTTATGACCGCAGATGAAGCCTATCCTGTATTGGTGACTACAAGCAAATTACTGACAACAGGTGTAGATGCAGATACCGTAAAGTTCATTGTTTTGGATAGCAATATCAACAGCATGACAGAATTCAAACAGATTATTGGTCGCGGAACAAGAATCAACGAAGAGCATGACAAGCTTTATTTCACTATTATTGACTTCCGTAATGTGACCAAGTTATTTGCTGATAAGGATTTTGACGGCGATCCGGTGAAAGTCAAAGAAACCGATGGTGACATTCCTACGGAAGAAACGGAAGATACACCAACCGAAGATATTCCGCAGGATGAAGTACCCGAGGAAGATGGACAGGAGGTCCCTCCAGATGTTACCTTCGATCCGGATGATGATACTCCCAAACGGGTGAAATATTATATCAATGATGTGCCTGTGTCCATTATCAATGAACGGGTACAATATTTGGACGCAGACGGCAAGTTAATTACTGAAAGCCTTGTAGATTACACCAGAAAGAATATCCGCAAGGAGTATGCCACACTGGACGAGTTTTTGCAGCGGTGGAACAGTGCACAGAAGAAAACAGCCATTGTTGAGGAACTGGAGCAAAAGGGTATCTTCTTTGAAGAACTACGAGAAGAAATCTCTAAGGATTTGGACCCCTTTGATCTTATTTGCCACATTGCCTTTGATATGCCGCCGCTGACACGAAAAGAGCGGGCCAACAATGTGAAAAAGCGCGGTTATTTTGGAAAATACAACGAGGTTGCAAAACAGGTCTTAGAAGCGTTGCTGGACAAATATGCAGACGAAGGACTGGCCAATCTCGAAAGCATGGAGGTTTTGAAAGTACCCGATGTCGCCCGATTTGGCACGCCGGTCGAAATACTGAAGTGCTTTGGCAACAAGAAAAAATTTATGGAAGCTATTGCAGAACTGGAAAACCAGCTGTATGTAGCATAGGAGAATCATTATGAGCATATCGGCTACAATCAAATCAGTGCAGGATATCATGCGGCAGGATGCCGGTGTAGATGGTGACGCACAGAGAATATCACAGCTTGTGTGGATGTTGTTCCTGAAGGTGTTTGACTCCAAGGAAAAGGAGTGGGACGCATTATCGGATGACTACGCCTATATTATCCCTGACGGCTTGCGCTGGTCTGATTGGGCTGAAGATGACGAAGGTATTACCGGCGATGAACTGATCGACTTCGTAAACAATACGCTGTTCAAGACTTTTAAGGATTGGCAATTGACAGAAGCCAGTGATCCGAAAGCGGTCTTAGTGAAGTCTCTGTTTGAGGATAGCTATAACTACATGAAGTCTGGAACACTGATGCGCAGCGTAATCAATAAACTCAACGAGATCGACTTTGACAAGGCTTCTGACCGCCATTTATTCAACGATATTTACGAGAATATCCTGAAAGACTTGCAGAGTGCCGGAAATTCTGGCGAATATTATACCCCTCGTCCCGTTACCCAATTCATGGTGGATATGGTTAATCCGCAGCTTGGCGAGCAAGTGCTGGATTTTGCCTGTGGCACTGGCGGTTTCCTCGTCTGTGCGCTGGAGCATTTGCGCAAACAGGTCCATAACATTGATGATGAAGCACAGCTCCAGAACTCTATTTTAGGTGTGGAGAAAAAGCCTCTTCCCCATATGCTCTGTACCACAAATTTGATTCTGCACAACATCGATAATCCGCAAATTAAGCATGATAACTCGTTAGGTTATCCGGTCAAAGATATTAAGCCCAAAGACAAGGTTGACATTATCTTGACCAATCCTCCTTTTGGCGGCATCGAAGAGGACGGAATTGAGGACAATTTTCCTGCAAACTATAAGACAAAGGAAACAGCGGACTTGTTCTTAGTGCTGCTGATGTACAAACTGAAGCAGACCGGCAGGGCAGCAATTGTTCTTCCAGACGGCTTTTTATTCGGTGAAGGTGTCAAAACTGCAATTAAAGAAAAATTGCTGAGCGAGTTTAACCTTCATACGATTGTCCGGCTCCCCAATGGAGTTTTTGCTCCCTATACCGGCATTAACACAAACTTACTCTTCCTGGAGCGTGGAACAACTCAGGAAATCTGGTTTTATGAACACCAGCTCCCGGAAGGGTATAAGAACTACACAAAGACAAAGCCAATTAAGTTGGATGAGTTTGAAGCGGAAAAAGCATGGTGGAATGCCCGGAAAGAAACAGACTGTGCATGGAAAGTTAGTATCGATGAGGTTAAGGCTCGAGGGTATAATCTCGATTTTAAAAACCCCAATCGAGAAACAGGAGAGGAAATAATTGATATTCATGAAGTATTAAAAGGATTGGAGAGCAGTTTTACCAACGCACAAGGGATACTAACAAAGATAAAAGAGGTGTTAAGCAACAATGATTGAAATAGGTAAATTGTTTAACATCGAGAAAGGATCTTTGCAAAGTTCAAAATGTACCCCAGGACAGTATTCGTTTATTACCGCAGGAGAAGAGTGGAAAACACATATTGAGTACACGCATGATTGCGAGGCGTTGGTTTTTGCAATGGCGGCGTCTGGATCTTTGGGAAGAACCCATTATGTAAATGGAAAGTTTATAGCAAGTGATCTGTGCTTTATTTTAACCCCTAAAAAAGAATATATTTCAAAAGTTAATTTGCGTTTTTATTCTTTTTATTTTAATACATATAGAGAAAAAATTGTTAAAGCAACTGCAACTGGAACATCTAAACTTGCCATTAATCGAAAAAGCTTTTCAAACTATCAAATATATCTTGTAGATATAGAAAGGCAAAATCAATTATTACACAAACTTAATAAAATGAAATCCGTTTCTGATGGGCTTCTTCAAACCATCCAGCAACAGCAAAAATATGCTGAGATGCTTCGTCAATCCATTTTGCAGCAAGCGGTAGAAGGTAAACTCTGTGAGCAGGACCCCAATGATGAGCCAGCCAGCGTGCTGCTTGAAAAAATCAAAGTTGAAAAAGAGCGTTTAATTGCCGAGAAAAAAATCAAAAAGCAAAAGCCACTGCCTCCTATCAGCGAAGAGGAAAAAACTTTTGATCTGCCGAAAGGCTGGGAGTGGTGCAGGTTAGGAGAAATTTGCCAATTCGTTGGCGGATTTGCATATAAGAGCAATCGATACTCAAAGAGGAGTAGTAATCTCATTATTAGACTTGGAAATGTGAAAAATGATAGATTGCTTACAGAAATAAATCCGGTATATATTGATGATGTCTACGCTAATGAAACTGACCAGTATAAGATAAATATTGATGACATCTTGGTAACGATGACCGGAACTCGAGGAAAACGAGATTATTTCTATTCGCATTGTATAACCGCTGATGATTTGTCTTCCTATAATTTGTTTTTAAATCAGCGTGTAGGGTGTCTTAGAAGTATTGCACTTATCCTTCCAGCATATCTTGTCAAATTTTTAAAAAGCCAAACAATTTTGGACTACATTTTTGCTACAGAAACAGGAACGGCAAATCAGGGCAATATTGGATCAGGAAATATAATGATGATACCATTGCCGATTGCTCCTCTGAAGGAGCAGAGAAGGATTGTTGAAAAAATTGATGCATTGTTTTTGCTGTGTGATGAATTTGAGCATAATATTTCTGAGGCTCAAAGATTTTCCACACAACTTATGGAAGCAGTCCTGCAGGAAGCGTTTAGCGTACAAGAAGCTACAAAATCTGCGCAGGTTATCGAATTCCATCCGGATCAAACAACGCCTGAAACTGAGTTGTTGGCAGCTGCCCGTGGCAAGATTCGGGAGGACACCTGGGAGCATCTTCGCAAACGAGCTTTGGAGATTGCTAACGAGGAAAGCTGATGGACTGGAGACGCAAACGACAAATCAGGAATTTAGTCGATGGAATTTTGGAGTTAAATACCCTGCATCGTCCACTGATAGAGCTAATTCCTGCTATAATGAAACAGCGGGGGATTATATTCGAGGAACGAGACGAGGATGATGAAGAGTTCTGCGGCGTATATATGGTAGTGAAACAGGCAAAAATCATCTTTGTCAATGCCAATCTTCGAACATCCCGCAAACACTTTACCATTGCCCATGAGTTGGGCCATCATTACTTAGGCCACCCATTACAGAACGGCGCTATTATCTGTGATAGTGATAGCGTTTTTGGAAAAAATAAGCCGGAACAGGAAAAAGAAGCAGACTATTTTGCAGCCTGTTTCCTGATGCCGGAAAATCTGGTCAAACGAAAGCGGACAGAGTTTTTTAATGATTGCCCGAAGCAGACAACGCTGTTCCTGGAAGATCAGCAGCTGGAACAGCAGCATCAATTGCAGCGATATCTGAGTGACTACTTTCAAGTGTCAATGGAGGCTATGGGATATCGCTTAGACGAATTAAGCTAGGTTAGAAAAGGAGGGGTGAGAGTGCTTTTACGGTACATTGTAAGCAATTTTAAATCCATTGGGCATCCCGTAGAGTTTAGTATGTTCCCAACGGAAGAAAGCACCGATGAGCGCTTTTTGAAAACAATCACAACAAAAGCCGGTGAATGGAAGGTGTTGCGGCGTGGTGGCTTTTTTGGCCCTAATGCATCGGGCAAATCTTCCTTTATCGAATCGATTGATTTTGCCCGGGATTATATCGTTGATGGACAGAAAAGCGGAAAAGGAACGGGTGTCAACCAGTTTAGAGGTGATTTTGAAGATCTCGAGGGAATCTCTTCCTTCCAGTTCATGTTTTACCTTGAAGGCGAAGTTTATGAGTATGGCTTTTCTTTGGATCGACGCCAGGTGCATGAAGAATGGCTGATGCAGCTGACTGAAAAAGATCTTGAGCCGCTATTCACTCGCGTTACAGATGAAAACGGTAAAACAGAGATAGGAATTGAATCAAGATTTGCGCGTAATAAATCCAAGGATAGAATGTTGGCCAATGTCCTCAAAGAGAGTATTCAAGAGGGTCAGAAAAATCAACTTTTCTTATACAAGCTGTATGATAATGGAATCAAAAAGGCAGAGAGAATTGTCCGATGGTTTAAAAACCTGCAAGTTATTTTCCCTGAAACCACAGTCCAAGCACTTCCAATTCGCATGAAAGCAGATGAAGACCTGCGCAATTATATTGCAAGAATGCTCGATAAGATGGATACGGGTGTCTATGAGATTTCTGTGGCAAGTGACGAGATTGATTTCCATGAATTTGCGCAGAAGTTGGATTTACCAAAAGAAATCGTTGATGATATTGAAGAAATTAAAAATGGAATTGTAAATTTGGCTGGAAGATACTTTATTTTTGCAGAAAACAAAAAGAAAAAGACTATTTTGGTTCAACTCAAATTTAACCATCGACTAAATAGCAAAAAAGTTCAGTTTAATATAGACGAAGAATCTGATGGTACACAGCGTCTGGTTGATTTACTTCCTATGCTATTTACCATCGGTAAGAATCCAACTATTTACTTTGTTGATGAGATTGATAGGAGTTTGCACACAAAGCTCTCTCTGTTTTTGCTTGATGAATTTGCCTGTAGAGCAGAAGAAGGAGACAACCAGATTATTTTCACCGCACATGATGTGAACTTAATAAATTTAAACAACTTTAGACAAGATGAAATCTGGTTTATTGAGAAAACGCAAATGGGCGAATCTACTTTAAAGCCATTTTCTGATTTTGAAGTCAAAGAAGGCCAAGATACTTTAAAGGCTTATTTGAGCGGTAGATTTGGTGCTGTTCCCATGATAAGGGGGTTGTACTAATGCCGCTTCTTAAAAGTAGAGTACCTTTTACCCCGCAAAACCCTTACCGTGTGGTTAGGCCACAAACCAGTAAAATTATTTTTCTTTCATGTGAAGGCAGTGTGACAGAGGAAGAGTACTTTGGCCTGATCTCAGATATATATAGTGGTATAAAGAGCAAAATTCAGTTTATTTCTGTTGCTGAGGATGCTGTTTTTACTGCTCCTAAATGCAGAACACAAGAACAAGTGACACTACTCAGCAAAGTGCGACCGAAACATTTAGTCGAACGGATTGATCAATTTAAAGCTGAAAAAAATAATATTTATCAGTTTGAAAAGTATCCGGAAGATGAATTTTGGATTTTAACAGATGTGGATCAGAATTGGTCAAGTCAGCTTATTGATCCCCAAAATGCTAAGACATATAAAGATGAGTGGGATGATGCAATAGCGGTATGTGACGAAAAAGGATATCACTATGCAGTAAGCAATCCTTTTTTTGAGATATGGCTGCTATTGCATCACGACCAGCCTTCTGAAGAAGATAAAAGTTTTGCTGTATCTGATAGCCATTCTTATGAAAAAACAAGTCACTTCCGTACAAGACTGTCAGAACTTGGCGCGCCTTTAAAGGACAAGAAACATATCAACTCTTCAAACTATAACGATGAAAAAATTAAAACGGCAGTTCATCGAGCCGAAGAGTTACATGTGGATAAGACAGATATGTGTCCACGGTATTTTGCCACTACAGTATATCTACTTTTGAAAAAAATATTTGAAATGCTACCAGAAGAAATCTAGGTAAAAGATGTAGGCAGATAAAATATTGAGTCTACCCATTCTTTATCATATGGATAAATGGATTTCACTTTACCAGGTGATTTTTTACGTGGTATAATCATTCAATACATAGGGGACCGGTACTTTCTGTTGGCAACACTATGGCAACAAAAAATCAGATAGCCTCTACTATCTGAATAATGAAAAGAATACCAATAATCTGAACTAAATCCCATAAGCAAATCTGTTTAGAAAACTTCTGGCAGGAGCGAGTGGGAGTAACTTAGAAGGCCCGAAAAAGCCTGTAATGATAGGAGTTTCCAAGGCTTGATGCCCTCTGTGGCAACAATTTTTCCTTGCTTTTAAGAAGAGCTAACTGATTTTAATTGAATCGGTTAGCTCTTTTTATGACTGTTTTGAGCAACACAAAGGGTTTGAAGATTAAGTTTGCGACCTGAGCTGATGATAATAAATGCCTGTCACCAGACCGTAAGAAGTTTATGGTATTCTACTGGTAACAACTCGTAGGAGGGATACCTATGGCGATTTTGATTACCAAAGATTTGTGCAAGACATACGGCAGCGGAGACAATGCCGTCCACGCGCTGAACCACGTATCCCTGACGGTGGAGGAGGGTGAGTTTGTCTCCATTGTAGGCACTTCCGGCAGCGGGAAGTCCACCTTTTTAAATTTAGCGGGCGGGCTGGACAAGCCAACCTCTGGTGAAGTGTGGGTGCGGGGGCACGACCTGGGGAAACTTAATGACGAGCAGCTCACCATCTTCCGTCGGCGAAACATCGGCTTTGTCTTTCAGAACTTCAATCTCATCCCCATGCTCAATGTGTATGAGAATATCACCTTCACCTTGGAGGCAGATGCGCTGCGGCCTGACAAGGAGTTTTTGGACGGGATCATCCATGCTCTTGGACTGGAGGAGAAGCGCTATGCCATGCCAGACCAGCTCTCTGGCGGACAGCAGCAGCGGGTGGCCATTGCCAGAGCTTTGGCCACTAAGCCGGCCCTGATTCTGGCCGATGAGCCCACCGGAAACCTGGACAGCAAAACCGGACTGGAGGTGGCCCTGCTGCTCCAGAATTCCGTGCGGAAGTTTGGGCAGACCCTCATCATGATCACCCACAACGAGGAACTGGCCCAGCTGGCCGACCGCATCCTCCACATTGAGGACGGACGCATCCTGGGGAAGGAGGGGGACCATGTTCCGCATTCATAACCGCCGCCTCTTTTGGCGTCTGGCCGGACGAAGCATTAAGGCCAACCTGGGCCGAAACCTGCTTACCGCCCTGGCTGTCTTTCTTTCCACTCTTATGCTCTTCTCCATCTTTACCATCGGTGTCAACTACTTCCGCAATTTACAGGTCATGATGGACCGGCTGGACGGGGTGACCGACGCTCTCCTGTACGCTCCCACCCAGGAGCAGTATGAGCAGATCAAAGCCACCCCCGGGGTGGAGGTGGTGGGCATCCGAATATCGCCGGGCAGTGAGACGATTCCAGGTGCGCGTGGCTTCGAGATTCCCTTACAGCACTGGTACTACGACGAGGTAGCCTGGGAATACCAGATCCTCCCCATGATCTCCGATGTGGTGGGAACCTATCCTCAGGATACGCTGAGGATCATGATGTCCACGGGTACCCTCAAACGGCTAGGCATTGAAAATCCGGAGGTGGGCATGACCATCCACCTGACCCAGGATTACCAGCTAACCGGCTGGTTTACCGACTACAAATCGGAGGACCGGGTGCTCCGCTCGGAGTCTGGAATGCGGGAGATCTATTCGGAATTCTGGGGCTGGGACAGTTGTCAGCTGGGAGTGTGCTGGTCTGAGGAAGGAACCTGGGAGGCCTTGCAGCAGATTCCGCTCACAGACGCGCAGTACTGGGTTTCTACGTCCCAGCGCTCCGTCGTTTCCCTAGAGCAGGTCCTTGGCCTGCTGGGATTTACTGCTCTGCTCATTCTGGTGGGCAGCTGTCTGTTTGTCAGCAACATTCTGTCCCTCTCCGTTCAACATGACATCCGGTTTTACGGCATGCTGAAGACCCTGGGAACCACACCCCAGCAGCTGCGCACCCTGGTGCGGGCAAAAGCCATACTGGCAGCCCTGGTCGGTCTGTTACCCGGTATGTTGGCGGCGATGCTGCTCTGCCTGGAGGTGGTACCTCGGGCTCTGGAGACATTGACCAACGACAATATGTCCGCCATGCCACGGACGGTGGTCTTTTACCCTGTCATCTTTTTGGGTACCATTCTGTTTGTGTCGCTGACGGTGGCTCTGAGCAGCTGGAAACCGGCTCGGCTGGCGGGAAAAATCTCCCCCATGCAGGCCCTGTCCTACACCGGGCTGCCGGGAGAACGCCGTGGGAAAGCGGGGCGGCGGACCGGGCTGCGCTCCATGGCCCTGCACAACGTGTTCCGGCAGAAAAAGCAGGCCCTCTGGGTCTTTGCCTCCCTCACCCTGGGGGCGGTGCTCATTCTGGCGGTAAACAGCGTGTTCCACCTGGACATGCCGGAGTATGATACAAATGGCTATGACATCACTATTTTTACCTTCCGGGAAACTAACCTGGAGGAAGATGGAGATTCCGATTTTGCACCGAACCTCAATCAGGGTGCTATGGAGGCTATCACCCAACTGGACGGCATCGAAGAAATGGAGATCACCCGGATGTCCGCGCTGTATATGCAGAGTGACCCAGCGGTCCTTTGGCCCTATGCCAAGCAGTTTGCCCGGTGGGTGCGCGAAGACGACCCGGCCGCTGTGAAAGAAAAAATGGAGGCATATCAGGCCGGCGCGGGCCAATTTGAGCGCACAGAAGCGGTGACCCTGGAGCTTTCTGCCCTGGAGGAGTATAATCAGACTGCGGAGCAGCCGGTGGATTTGGATGCCTTTGCCGCTGGGGATACACTGCTGATTTACGACAGCAGCAGAGAATATGTCGACCCGACGGAGGATTTTTCCGGCATGGTGGGTCAGACTCTGTCCATCTGCGGCCGGGACGGACAGGTCCAGTCCTTTACCATTGGCGGGGTGGTGAGCAGGGACGTTCCCCTGGCAGTTTCTCCGTCCGGTAACAATGATGTGCCTGGGGTACTGGTCAGCCAGGCCGGTATGGATCGGATCAATCCGGATGCAGATATCCGGAATATCTGCATCAACGCCGAGAAGGGCCAGTTGATGACTTTGGATCAGGCCATTCAGGAAATCCTGGCCGTGGCTCCCGATCACGTGGAGTATGTCAGCGCCGCCCAGGCCCAGGCGGACTATGCCCACAACCAGCAGACCGTAGCCCTGGTGGGCAACGGCGTGTGCATTCTAATGGTGCTGATGGGGCTTATGAACTATGTGAATGTGATGGCCGCCTCGGTGCAGACCCGCCGGCGGGAGCTGGCCATGATGGAGTGGGCATGACCCGCCGGCAGCTGCGGGCTATGGTCATGTGGGAGGGGGGCATCTACGCGGTTTTATCCTCCGTCCTGTTCCTGGCGGGCTGTGGTATTCTGTGGGCCGCCTTTTCCGATACCCATATTGATGCAGGGGTGCTGGCTTTCTCCTTTGTGTGGCCGCCCAGGCTGGTGGTGGGGGTGGTGCTGGCTCTTTTGGTGCTGTGTCCCTGCATTTCCGCCCTGGCCTACCGGATCTCTTCCCGGGAACCGGTGATTCAGCGCCTGCGGGAGACCAGCTGACCTGTTTTTTAGGAGGTACCTATGGCCCAGCTTTTGTTGGTAGAAGATGATGTTCTGTTGGGGCAGGCGGTGAAGTCCGCACTGGAGCAGGACGGCCACGCCGTGGCGCTGGCCCACAACGCCGCCCAGGCCCAGAAGCTTTGGCAGGCCGTCCGCTTTGACCTGTGTCTGCTGGACATCCGTCTGCCCGACGGAAGCGGCCTGGACCTGTGTGCCGGGTTCCGGCAGGCACGGGACACCCCCGTCATCTTTCTCACCGCCAACGACGCCGATGAGGACGTGGTCCGGGGATTCCAAATGGGCGGTGACGACTATGTAACAAAACCCTTTGCCCCGGAGGTGCTGCGCCAGCGGGTACTGGCTGTGCTGCGCAGAACTGGCAGCGGCGCTCAAATAATCCGCTATCAGGAACTGGAGATTGATCTGGAGCGGCAGACCGTACGCAGACAGGGAGAAACCATCCACCTCACCGCCACCGAGTGGAAGCTGCTGGAGCGGCTGGCCCGCAGCCGTGGCCGGGTGCTCACCCGGACGATGCTGTTGGAGCAGATTTGGGACGTGGAAGGAAGCTTTATAGATGAGAATACCCTCAGTGTCCATATCCGCCGCCTGCGACAGAAGCTGGAGCCCGATCCAAAGAATCCGCGCTATGTGGTCACGGTATTTGGACTGGGCTACACCTTTGGGGAGGCAACATGAAACGATATGAGCGGCGAGCAGCCCTTTTGTGGACGATTCTGGCTGTGGCCGGGCTGGGACTGTTGATTGCGTCGCTGTGCTTGGAACAGCGCCAAATGCCATGGGTAGTGGGGCTTTTTTTGGCAGTATGCCTGGCCGTGCAGATTCTTCTCTACCGGACTGCAAGAGACAGCATGAGGGAACTGGTGGTTCAACTATCCGACCTGATCGATCAGCTGACCCAGCTTCGGCAGAATCCTGTTTTTCCGACCCTGGAGGATACCGTCCTCTCACGGCTTCAACAGCAGGTGGAGCGGCTGGCCTCTATCTGGGCGGGACTGAACCGGCAGGCAAAGCGAGAGCGGGATGAGATCCAAAGCTTGGTGTCCGACCTGAGTCATCAGCTGAAAACACCGGTGGCCACTCTGCAGATTTACGGTTCTCTTTTGGTACAGCCTGAGCTGTCCCCGGAACAGCGGCAGGAGTATGGAAGCAGGATGCAGCGCGCCCTGGAGCGGCTGGACTTTTTACTGGACAGCATGGTTAAGCTTTCACGTCTGGAGTCCGGGAGCATCCGCCTTCAGCCACGGATTACTGAAGTAGAGGAACTGGTTCTCAATGCTGCGCTGCAGGTACGTCGGGCGGCAGAGAGTAAAGAAATCAATCTCTCTATCCAGCCGCCGTCCAAACCAATTGCGGTGTGCTGTGACCCAAAGTGGACGGAAGAGGCCATCTTCAACGTCCTGGACAATGCGGTCAAGTATACCCCGCAAGGGGGATGGGTGACTCTTACCTTGGAAAGCTACGAGACCTACTGCCGAATCAATATTTCCGACACTGGATATGGAATCCCACCTGAGGAGATCCCGAAGATCTTTCAGCGCTTTTACCGCGGCCAGAGTGTGCAGGCGGTGGAAGGAGTGGGCCTGGGACTTCCGTTGGCGCGGAAGGTCGTTCAGGAACAGGGGGGATGGATCAAAGTGTCGTCTGACCATAAGGGAAGTACGTTTTCCATTTTCCTGCGGCGCAGCTGACTAAGTTCTGTCTGCAGAATTTTAAGCTGTGACCGATCAATGTTACCTATTCTTTCCAGGATAAATTAGAAAAGAGCTAACTGACAAAATAAGGTCAGTTAGCTCTTTTATCAATTGTTAGATTTTAGAGTGAAGTCTTGGAGTCCTGGCATATTGCTTTCAATTTGGAATAGTATCCGTCCGAATACGTGATATAGATAATGCCCCCTGCCACATAAGCGATGGCCGTCAGAGCAAATCCAGTGGTCAGACCCACAGATTCCTGCATAAAGCCCATTAGGAGAGAGCCAATTCCAATTCCGATGTCGTAAGAAAGCATATAGGTGGAATTGGCGGCACCGCGTTTTGGACCGGGGGTGGTTCCAGTGACAAAGGATTGGAAAAGAGGCTGCAGAATTCCGTAACCCAGCCCAAAGAAGAATCCGGATGCCAGCAGATGAATTCCGGTTGTGAGGAAAAGGAAGCTGACCATGGTAAGGATCAGTACCACCAGGCTGGTATAGACTAAGAGACGATGCTTACCGGCGTCAATCGCCTTTTGGGTGGAAAGCTTGGAAAGCAGCATACCTGCCACCAGGCAGACATAAAAATAGGGCAGATGCCCCATAACATCCTTTTCCTGAGCCAGAATGGAGCAGTAGGCAATGACCGCGCCGTAGGGGATCATCAGAAACATCATGTTAAACATAAAAGGGAGCGCAGGACCGTAGATAGACTCTTTCAGAGAAAATGGTTTCTGCTGAGTCTTGGGGTATTTTATCCTGCAGCAGGAGACACAGATCAGAGCAGCCACAGTAATGCCAAAGATGGTCAGAAAGGACGCTTTGCTGTTCATATTATTTTGGACCTGAAGTCCTACAAAAGGGCCAACTACCATGCCGATGGATACTGTGAAAGCGAATCGGCTGATGCCCTCTGTGATTTTGGAGACGGGGAGGACGTCGCCGGCCAGAGTCATGGTAGCAGATCCGCATACCGAGTACACGACTCCCATATAGAGGCGAACCACAATCAGGAGAGCAAATACTGGAAACGCAATAAATGCGGGAAAAGACAGACAAAACAGAGTCAGAAAGAGCAGATATACGTGATAGCGGTTGAAATTATCCAGCAGGTAGCCCGCCACCGGCCGGAACAGAACCGTAGATACCGACATAGCAGTGAGCACAATACCTACCTTTGAACCGGTAATACCAATTTCCTGACAATATACCGGGATGATAGGAATGGATGCGTAAAAAGCGGCTAAAACCAAAAGATTGGTGATAAAGAGGAGAATAAATCTCCGATTCCATATTTTTTCCGTTGTTCTCATTCAGGCAAGACTCCTTTGTTTCATTAAACTAAAATGGTGGCACATGCCACTATATTTAAAATAACATGACGCAGGGGGCGGCGTCAATATCTGGTTGCACGTGCCACCCAAAAAGGGTATAATGAAAACACGCTTGATACAAAGGAGGGTGTGGGCATGGACTATGTGGCAGAGGGCCCATTTAAGTCGATTTCCATTCTGTATCGAAAGTCCCATATCTGGCTGAATAACAACTGTGCATCGTATGATCTTTCTGCGGCGCAGGCCGTAGTAATCCTGATTATCTGCGACTATCGGTCCCTGACCCAGGATGATATCACCAAGCGGCTGTCTCTGGATAAAAGTGTCATTGCCAAGACGGTGAACAAGCTGGAGGAGCGGGGCTACCTGGTTCGCACCACCAATGCCAAAGACAAACGGACCTATGATATTTCTCCGACGGAAAAGGCGTGGGAGATCTATCCATTTATCAAGGAGCAGGTCGAGGCATGTTTTCAGCGTATGACCCACACCATGACGGATCAGGAGCGGGAAGAATTTAGACGTCTGCTGCAGCTGGCGGCAGAGGCGTCCATCGCTCTGGACGAGGAGTGATGGAGCGTGTGTTTTGCTTGCCCTTTCTCAAAACTGCCGGTATAATGGTATTAGTTTGAGAAAGAAGGAGGAAAACCATGTTTTCTGACTATAAAAGTGAGTTTGTCTCTCCTCAGGAAGCGGCTCGGCTGGCAGTACACAGCGGCGACTGGGTGGACTACGGCTTTGGCGGCGGTTTCCCGGAGCTGATGGACCGGGCTCTGGCGGAGCGGCGGGACGAGCTGACCGACGTAAAGATCCGGGGCGGTCTGGTGATCCGTCCCCGTATTGAAGTGGTGGAGCAGGATCCGGAGCAGAAGGCCTTCCGCTATTACAGCTGGCACATCGGCGACTATGAGCGCAAACTCCAGAGCCGGGGGCTGTGTACTTTTATGCCCATGCTTCTGCGCTATCTGCCCCAGTTTTACCGCCATCATATTCGGGTAGACGTGGCCTTTGTGCCGGTATCCAAGCCCGATGAGAAGGGCTATTGCGGATTGGGTATCTCCAACTACGCATGGCGCACCATTTTTGAGGCGGCCCGCACGGTGGTTTTTGAGATCAACGAGCATTTGCCCACCCTCCAGGGGGTGGACGGCTCTCACCGGGTCCACCTGTCTGAGGCCGACTACATCGTGGAAGGGGAGCACGAGCCTCTGCCTACCCGCTCCTACAAGGAGCCAACCGAGGTGGATATCCAGATTGCCAAGCGGGTAGTCGAGGAGATCCCCAACGGAGCGGTACTGTCTCTGGGTGTGGGCGGCGTGCCCTTTACCGTGGCCCAGATGCTGGCCCAGTCCGATTTGAAGGACCTGGGCTGTCATACCGGCACCATCAGTGACGCCTTCCTTACCCTGTACCGGGCGGGCAAGCTGACCAACGCCTGCAAGGAGGTGGACCGGGGTTACGCCACCTGGAACCTGGCCATGGGTTCCCAGGAGCTCTACGACTGGCTGAAGGAGGAGCCCCAGCTCTTCTGTCCCGCCGATGTGGACTATGTACACGATCCCCACCGCATGGGAGACATGTCCAATTTCATCAGCATCAACGGCGGAGTGCAGTTGGACCTGATGGGTCAGGAAAACGCGGAATCGGCGGGTACCCGTCAGCTCTCCGGCACCGGCGGCCAGCTGGACTTCTTGGAGGGAGCGTTCCGATCTCACGGCGGAAAGGGATTTATCTGCATGAACTCCGCCCGTAAGACCAAGGACGGGACCCTGAAGTCCAATATCGTTCCCTTCATTCCGGCGGGCAGTACTGTATCCGCTCCCCGGGGGATGATCCAGTATGTGGCTACCGAGTACGGCGTGGTCAAGCTGTCTGGCCTGTCCCTGCCTGAGCGGGCCCAGGCTATGATATCGGTGGCCCATCCCCAGTTCCGCGCGGAGCTGGAGGCCTACGCAAAAGAAAATTTCCGATAAAGGATAAGAAAAAGGACGGAAGCCTATGGCTTCCGTCCTTACATTTTATCGCTTTTTCCGTCCCTTGGTGCCCTTTGTCACCGGGGGCTTGGGCTTGGCCCAGCCCGCCTTGCGCTTGGGAGTGCTGGGAGCGTTCTTCTTTTCTGCGGTGTGCCGCCCGTCAAAGCGTTCCTTCCTGAGATCGCCGGGGGCTTTCCTTCTGCCTTGGGAGGCACTTCCGCCCTTTCCCTTGGCGGCAGGACGGCTGTCCTTGCTGCCCTGTGCCCCGTAGGACTGTCCCTTGCCGGGGCGGATGAGACAGTGCTTGCCGTAGCCAATGAGGTCCTCCCGGCCCGTCTTGTGGAGGGCCTCCAACACCAGGGCACGGTTCTGAGGCTTGCACCACTGCATGAGAGCCCGCTGGAGGGCCTTGTCATGGGGTGTCTTGGGGACAAACACCGGCTTCATGGTCCGGGGATCCAAACCGGTGTACCACATGCAGGTGGCCAGGGTGCCGGGAGTGGGATAAAAGTCCTGGACCTGCTCGGGCATGTGGCCCTGCTTGTTGAGCCACTCGGCCAGCTGAACCGCATCCTCCAGAGTGCAGCCGGGATGGGAGGAGATGAGGTAGGGGACCAGGTACTGGTCCTTCCCGTAGCGGCGGTTGAGCTTAAAGTACTTCTCCCGGAATTTTTCGTAGACCTCGATATGGGGCTTGCCCATATAGTCCAGAGTGTGGGCCACACAATGTTCCGGAGCCACCTTCAGCTGGCCGGAGATGTGGTGCTGGATGAGGTCGGTGAAAAACTCTCCGCTGGGGTCCTTCATCAGATAGTCAAAGCGGATGCCCGACCGGATAAATACTTTCTTTACCTTGGGAATCTCCCGCAGCTTGCGCAGCAGCATCATGTAGTCGGTGTGGTCGGCGTCCAGGTTAGGGCAGGCCTCGGGAGCCAGACAGGCCCGGTTTTTGCACATGCCGTGCTTGAGCTGTTTCTGACAGGAAGGACGGCGGAAGGTGGCAGAGGGACCGCCCACGTCGTGGATATAGCCCTTGAAGCCGGGGTGCTCGGTCAGGGCCTTTACCTCCCGGATGACGCTCTGGTGGCTGCGGCAGGAGATGACTCGCCCCTGGTGGAAGGCCAGGGAGCAGAAGTTACAAGCGCCAAAGCAGCCACGATTGTGGGTCACCGAGAAGCGCACTTCTTCAATCGCAGGCACGCCCCCCATCTCATCGTACATGGGATGGGGCTCCCGGACATAGGGCAGCTCGGCAACTTCGTCCATTTCCACCGTAGTGAGAGGCCGGGCGGGCGGGTTGACCAGCAGGAACTGGCGGCCGTGCTTTTGCAGGATGGCCTTGCCTACGAAGGGATCGTGCTCGTTGTACTCTACCATATTGGCCCGGGCATAGGCCTCCTTGCTGGAGGATACCTCCTCAAAAGAGGGGACTTCCACCCAGGGGTAGGCGCACATACCGGGATGGGCGGCGGCCACGCAGGTGCCCCGCACATCGGTGATTTCCTCCACAGGAGTGCCGCTGGCCAGCCGGGAGATGATCTCCTTGGAGGCCAGCTCGCCCATGCCATAGGTGAGGATGTTTGCCTGCGCGTCAAAGAGAATGGAGCGGCGCACCTTGTCCTCCCAGTAGTCGTAGTGGGCAAAGCGGCGCAGGGAGGCCTCCAGGCCGCCGATGATGATGGGAATGTCGCCAAAGGCTTCCCGCACCCGGTTGGAGTAGACCACCGTGGCGTGGTCGGGGCGCAGTCCGGCTTTCCGACCGGGGGAGTAGGCGTCGTCGTGACGGCGTTTCCGGGCGGCGGTATAGTGGGCCACCATGGAGTCCAGGTTGCCCGCCGAGATCATCACCGCCAGCCGGGGACGCCCAAGAGCCTGGAAGGGGGCGGCGCTGTGCCAGTCGGGCTGGGCGAGAATGGCCACCCGGTAGCCCTCTGCCTCCAGCACCCGGCCAATAATCGTGGGGCCGAAGGAGGGGTGGTCCACGTAGGCGTCGCCGGTGATGAGCAGCACATCATAGCTGTCCCAGCCCCGGCGGTCCATATCCTCCCGGCTTACAGGTAAAAATAGGTCGCGGTCAAATCCCATAGGGAAACCTCTCTTCCTTAGTATAAAATGCGGGACACCGGGTGTCCCGCAGCAAAGCAGTTATTCTGCCACATTTGGAATATCGGGGCGGCAGATGGGCTTTTCCAACACGTCCAGGGGGAACCATTTGCCCTCTTCCACGCCGATCTTGTGGAAACCGTATTTATCATAGAAATGCTGAGCGTGATCGTTATTGAGCGCACAGCGCAGACGCAGACCCTGGCGGCCCTCCTTGCGGAAGATGGATACTGCGTGCCCCAGCAGCTGCACGCCCAGTCCGCGGTTGCGGAACTCGGGAGCCATGTAGCACAGGGGGATGTAACCCGCTCCGTCCGAGCGGAAGCGCTCCAGATCCAGCTGGATCATGCCTGCAAACTGGTCTCCGGCCATAGCCACGGATACGCCCCAGGGGGACATTTCCAAATCACGCCGGGCGACTTCCCAGAAGCCGGGACCGTCAAAGGGTAGCTCGGTACCGTGGACGGTGATCCAGGTGTCCCGCCGGGCGGCGAGATAGAGCTCCTGTTCCTTTTCCGGGTCCAGGGGGCGGAACCAAAGGTTTACGTCCTCCGCCTTCTGGCCGCCCTTGCGCCACCAGGACTGGCGGGCCAGCGTGGAGATGGACTCATCCAGATGGGAGTTGTCGCCCTCATAGACGATATGGAAGGCGTTTCCGTCCCAGGCCAGGCAGGTAACAGCGGTGTTGTCAAAGTGAGGCAGGTCCTTCCACTGCTCAGGCTCTGTTCCCTTGACCTTGCCTAAAAACTGCCGGATAGCAGTGCCGTGGCTGAAGAGAGCCACATTCTGGTCGGGGTGCTTTTGGGCGATGGAGCGGATGGCTTCATAGACCCGGTCTCCCAGCGGGCCGAAGCCCTCTCCGTCGCCAGGAGCCTGGAAGCTGGGATCGGTATGGTTGAACAGAGCCAGCTGCTCTCCCTGAAAGTGGCGCACCTCGCCCCAGGTGCGGTCCTCCCAGTCACCCATGTGGATCTCACGCAGTCCGGGGTGCGGGTGGAGGGGAAGACCTTTGGGGAGATATACAGCCCCTGCGGTGAGCTGGGTGCGGATGAGGTCGCTGGAGTAGACCGCGTCAATGGGAACCGAGTCAAACCGCTGCTGAAGCGCCTGAATCTGACGCTCTCCATTTTTCGTGATCAGAGAATCGTACCAACCGTGGATGCGGCGATAGAGGTTTCCCTCTGCCTCCGCATGACGAATCAAGTAAATTGTTGTCATATCATTCCAGTCCTTTGCATAAGAGATCAGCCGTGGGACTTCATTTCAAAGTGGATCAGCAGAGACAGCAGCGCCCGCAGCAAAACCACCGCCCCCAGGACAACCAGTTCGTTCAGATCCCGCACCAGCACGGTTTTCAGGATCTCCGCCGCCATTTTAAATTCCAGACTGGTGGCCAGTCCGTTGGCCAAGTCAAATTTTACGTCTAGCGGGACGTGGGTGACCAGGCCTTTGCAGTAGTTCCAGAAGGCGCGCACAGCGGAAACAGCCACCACAAAGATGCCCATCAGCTCACAGATGGAGATGATCGGGGGCAGAAGCATGGCGATCAATTCTTCCAGCATGGCAACCTCCTAAAAGATTATAACATATTGTCGCGCAGGCACTCATAGACCAGGGAGGAGAAGGAGGAGGCCGCGCCCCAGTCGAAACGGAACAGCCCCTCGCCTCCGCCGCCGCCAATGCAGTGCACCCGGGTGGGGCCGGAGAGATTATCGATGGTAACCGTGAGGGTCAGACGATTGCCTGCCCGCCAGTGGTGCTTTTCATAGACGGCCACGATGCAATACTGCTCTCCCTGGCCCTGGATCACATAGTGATCAAGAAGTTCTCCGGTGATGCTTCCGTCCACCACAGCGGAGTGGATCTTTTTGGCGGTCTCTTCCATAGACAAGGAGACCAAAAAGGTGTTTTCGTCCATCGAAAAGCCCTCCTTCCCTTACCAGGGCTGAACGCCTCCGGTGAGCTGAGCCACACGCTCCAGACCCTGACGGGAGGCAATATCGGCCAGCTCATCCCGCACCTTGATGGGAGCGAACGGATCGGCAAACATGGCGGTGCCTACGGCAACCGCGGTGGCTCCGGCCAGCATCAGCTGAGCCGCATCCTCGCCGCGGCTCACGCCGCCCATGCCAAGGATGGGAACCTTCACCGCCTGGGCAACCTCCCAGACCATCCGCACTGCCACAGGCAGGACGGCGGGACCGGACATGCCGCCGGTGTTCATCTTCAAAATGGGACGGTGGGTATTCACATCGATACGCATGCCGCGCAGAGTATTGATGAGGGACACGGCATCAGCGCCGCCGTCCTCCACCGCCCGGGCGATCTCGGTAATGTCGGTGACATTGGGGGAGAGCTTCACCATGACGGGCACTTTGCCTGCATGGGCCTTAGCCACCTGGGTGACTTCAGCGGCCAGCTCGGGGCGGGTGCCGTAGGCCAGGCCGCCTGCCTTTACGTTGGGGCAGGAGATGTTGACCTCGATCATATCCACCCCGGCCTCAGACAGCTTTTCACACATGATGCCGTATTCCTCGGGGGTGTTGCCCGAGATGTTGGCGATAACCTTCACGTCATACTGGCGCAGGAAGGGTAGTTCTTCGGCAATAAAGGCGTCTACTCCGGGATTTTGCAGGCCCACGGAGTTTAGGATGCCCATGGGGGTCTCTGCAATACGGGGGGCAGGATTTCCCTCACGGCGGTGGAGGGTCAGTCCCTTGGCACAGATACCGCCGATCTCGCTCAGATCATAAAACTGGCCGTACTCCCGGCCAAAACCGTAGGTGCCGGAGGCTACACAGATGGGGTTTTTCATGGTCATCCCGGCCAGGGTGACGCTCATATCCACATTAGGCATTCCAGTCCACCTCCTTGGAGTCAAAGACGGGGCCGTCTTTGCACACGTGCTTGCGGGAGCCGTCAGCCATATCGCAGGCGCACACCAGGCAGGCGCCCACGCCGCAGCCCATGCGCTCCTCCATGGATACCTGGCAGGGAACGCCGAACTCCTCGGCCACCTTGGCTACGTTGCGCAGCATGGGCTTGGGGCCGCAGGCCAGCACAGCGTCATAGTTGTTATTCTCGCTCAGCTCCTGGCGCACCAGGGCATCCACAAAGCCGTGGTGACCCATGGAGCCGTCGTCGGTAGCCACGAGCACCTTGGCGCACTCATCCTCAAAAGAATTGGTCAGGATGATCTTGTCCTGAGAGCGGCCGCCCAGAATAGCGGTGGATTTTCCGCTGGTATACTGAGCACAGCCCAGCATGGGAGGGATACCGATGCCGCCGCCCACCAGCAGATAGCGGCCCTCGGGCTTCATGGTAAAGCCGTTGCCAGCCAGTCCCAGCACGTCCAGGCTGTGGCCAACGGGGCGGTTGGCCAGCCACTGGGTGCCTTCGCCCCGGACCTCAAAGACGATGGTCAGAAGGTCCTGAGGCTCATCTTCCTGGCAGGAGCACACAGAAAGGGGACGGCGCAGAAGCAGTCCCTCACCGCACTTGACATGGACAAACTGGCCGGGGGCCTTGAAGGAGGTGCGGACCATGTCGCCGCACTCCAGCGTCATATAGATGGCGTCTCCCATCTGCTCTTTGGAGACGATTTTACATTTGCGTTCTACTTTCATCGTGTCACACCTTTGTCTGACTGTTATTTTTCCCAGGGAGGCTTGGTTCCTGTTTGTGTGTTTCTAGATCGGGGAGAGGTGGCCTGTTTCATGGCGCAGTTAGGGCAGCCAATCAAGGGGCTGTGGCGAGTGCCGCATACCGGACAGGTGACGGGCTCTTCCTCTTCGTCAGGGATGTTAGGCAGTTCCGGAGGCTCAGGAAGATAGAATTCTGCTTTGCCGCACTGGGCGCAGCGAATGACCTCTGCTGTCAGCCAGGAGGCAAACAGCCCGTCTCTTGCTACCGGACCCAGCAGACCCTCATCGCCCAGATGGAAAATCTTGGTTCCGTATTTCTCCATGGGTCCACCGCACCGCAGACAGGTTTTGTCTGTGCGGATGGCCTGATGGGCCCGTTCCAGACGAGCTTGCTTCTTTGCCTGCTGGATTCTTTCCCGGTTCAAAAACTTCTGGAGCTCATCCGGATACAGAGCGCGACCGGTGGCCAAGGCTCTCTCCGCCCGTTCTGTGGGAGAAAGTGGGGTTAACTCATCGACACAGTTGGAGCAGACTGGTTCATCGGTATCTCCGCACAAAACCATGCCGCCGCCAAACAGACCATATTCCTTGCCGCAGAAAATGCACCGTTTTGCCATGGCTCTCCCTCCTTATTTTTCCCAGGGGGCTTTCTCTTCTTTCTGCCAGGGGAAGCGGAAACTGCGTTTTTCATCGGACTGGGCCGGGATCGTCTCTGGAGCAGCCTGGGAGGCTTGCTCCTTTAGCTCGTTGTTCTGTGTGGAAGAAGGGGGGACAAACCCGGCGGTATAAAGCTCTACCTTACCGCACTGAGGACAGGCATACAGATCCACCTCGTACTGGTCGGCCAGAAGGGTCATCAATCCGCTGCCGCCATCCGCGTCGATGGAGAAGTGCTCCAGCTTGCGTTCCAGTATGGCGCCGCAGGCCGGGCAGACCTTTCCGGTATTTACATTTGCTTGTACCGTGTCCGCCTTCTGTAAATGGGGAGAGGCCAGAATCTGCTGTTCCAGGTCCTGCCGTTCTCCGGGGGATGCTTTACTCATTCGGACGTCACAGGCACTGCACAAAACCTGCTTGCTGCCGTGAAAATCCAAATCGATCTGATCGAGCAGTCCAACTTTTTTACCGCAGAGCACACAGTAAGCCATAGGATCCCCTCCTTATGCAGAGTCAACGAATCTACTGTTACGAACCGGATGAAGGTGTTTCCACTAGGGCCAGGGCCCCAGTGGAAAATTTATATTATTCTACGGTCACAAACTGAGCAATGTCGTCCCGCATGGCGATAGCGGCGTTCCGGGCCGCCTCCTTGAAGTCGTGACCGTCGCCGCCGGTCTTCTTCCAGGCACACATGATGCCGCGGGAGGAGTTGACGATAGCGCCGTGGCCCTTCTCATTGAAGGCGTACTTCACGTCGGCCGCGGTGCCGCCCTGAGCGCCGTAGCCGGGCACCAGGAAGAAGGTGTGGGGCAGGCGGCTGCGCAGATCCTGAATCTGCTGGGGATAGGTGGCGCCGGTGACGGCACCGGCCATGGTAAAGCCGTACTTGCCCTCGGTGCCGGCGGCAATCTGCTCGTTGAGCTCGCCCATCACTTCATAGATGGTGCGGCCGTCGGCGGCCTTCACGTCCTGAAGCTCACCGGAGCCGGGGTTGGAGGTCTTCACCAGTACGAAGGCACACTTGTCCTCGCCCTTGGCGGCCTCCAGGAAGGGCTTGATGGAGTCGGAGCCCATGTAGCCGTTGAGGGTGACACAGTCAGCGTCGAAGGACTTGAACACCTGCCCCTCGATGGGAGCGCCGGAGAGCCAGCCTTCCGCATAGGCAGTGGCGGTAGAGCCGATGTCGCCGCGCTTGATGTCGGCAATGACAAACAGACCCTTCTCCTTGGCGTAGCGGATGGTGCGCTCCAGCATCTCCATGCCCTGCCAGCCCAGGTTCTCATAGTAGGCGGCCTGGGGCTTGACAGCGGGGACAATGTCGCACAGAGCATCAATGAGGCCCACATTGAACTGCCAGATGGCCTCCACAGCCCCCTTCAGGCCCACGCCATACTTCTCAAAGGCTTCCTTGCGGATATACTCGGGGACATACTCGATGCGGGCGTCCAGCCCAGCCACGGTGGGGTTTTTCTTCTCGCGGATCTTCTCCTGCAGCACGTCAAAAGACATGGTTGATCTTCCCTTCTCTTTTTAAAATCAAATTCTGCCAGCGGCAGTTTCTATCTGCTTCAGCGGTCCTGATAAATCACATTTCCGCCTACAATGGTGTACTTTACCTTACCCTTGACCTCCCGTCCGGCAAAGGGGGTGTTCCGAGCCTTGGAGGCAAACTGCTCCGGGTCAATGGTCCAGACCTCTTCGGGGTCAAAAATAGTGATGTCGGCGTCGCTGCCCAGGGACAGGCGGCCCTTGGAACTCAGACGCAGAATGGAGGCGGGAGTGTAGGTCATGCGCTTGATGATATCGGGCAGCTTCATCTTGCCCGTGTGGTAGAGCTCGGTGAGGGCGATGGCCAGAGAGGTCTCCAGACCCACCATACCGCTGGGCGCCCGGGTGAGGGGCCGGGATTTCTCCTCGGCGGAGTGAGGCGCATGGTCGGTGGCGATGGCGTCGATGGTGCCGTCCTTCAGACCGGCAATGATCCCCTTGATGTCCTTAGCGGTGCGCAGGGGAGGATTGACCCGGGCCATGGAGCCCTGAGTGAGGATCTCATCCTCCGTGAGGGTGAAGTACTGGGGGCAGGTCTCACAGGTGATGGCAACGCCCCGCTTTTTCATCCGGCGGATGATATCCACGCTCTTGGCAGTAGATACATGGCAGATGTGGACGTGGGCGCCGGTCTCTTCGGCCAGCATGGCGTCCCGCATGACCATGATCTCTTCGGCGATGGCGGGCCGACCCTCCAGCCACAGCTGGCGGGATACGCTGCCCTCATTGACCGCACGGCCTTCCACCATGGTGGTGTCCTCGCAGTGGCACAGTACCGGCATCTCCAGACGCTTGGCGTGGATCATCACATCCCGCATCAGGTTTGCGTTGTCCACATTGCAGCCGTCATCAGACAGAGCGATTGCGCCCGCCTTTTTCAGGGCGTCGGCATCCGAGGGCTCCTCGCCACGCATGCCCATGGAGACGGCGGCGATGGGGTAGACGTGCACGCCGTTGGCCTGAGCAGCCTTGTCTTTGACATAGCGGACCTGCTCCGGAGTGTCCACCACCGGATCGGTGTTGGCCATGCAGGCCACCGAAGTAACGCCGCCGTGAGCGGCGGCGGCAGTACCGGTAAAAATGTCTTCTTTGTAGGTGAGGCCGGGGTCACGCAGATGTACGTGCATGTCCACCAGACCGGGGCACACCACAAGACCGTCCGCATCGATTACCTGGTCAGCCTCTTGACGAATATCCTTTTCCAGCTGGACCACTTTTCCGTTTTCGATATACAGGTCCTGGATGGATACGGTGCCGCTTACCGGGTCCACGACTCGTCCGTGTTTGATCAGAAGTTTCATAATAAAGAATCCTCCAAAGGGTAGGGCAAATGCCCAATGCAGTTTTCGAAAAACGCGCAGGAATGCGCGCACATACTCAAACTAAATTATAGCGGAATCCACAGAATTTAGCAACGCATTTTTCCCCGAAACCGGAAAGAATAACAATGCGCGCCAAACAAGCCGTTTTGGTGCGGGAAAGGACGTGAAGAAGCGATGAACGGATGCGGATATGGAAAGTTTTTTCTGGGCATGACCATGGGCATGGCGGCTGGCGCCGCTATGGGCATGACCATGGCTCCCTCTCGCCGTGAGATGCGGCGGGTGGCTCACAAGGCGGCTAAGAATGTCACCGAAGCGGTGGAGACTCTTACCGACGCCATGGGGATGTGAGCAAAGGCCCGGCGGAGCGCTTGCTCCGCCGGGCAAAAATGATGCTTGACAAAGTAATTAGCATATGCTAACTTAAATAGCAGTTAGCAAAGACTAACTATAAGGAGGGATCAAACTGACTACCTTGGATCATCTGCTTGCCGCCCACTGCGCCCCGGCTTTGGCTGGGATCAAGCCAGCCAGTCTGGTTTCCTGCCAGCGCAGTCAGTTTCCTCAGCTGTCCCGGCAGCTGGAGGAGTACCGCAGGGCCTTTGCTCCCAAAGACGTACACTTCCGGATTTTATGTGCCTGTTCCAAGCGCTATCTGCTGCTGGTCTACCGCCGTCGCCTGCTGGAGCAGTGTCTTGCGCAGGAGAAGGTGGTCACGCTGCTGGAGCAGTTTGGCTATCGCCGGGAGGAATCGTTGGAGACCAAGCTGGACCGTCTGGCCCGCCGGGCAGCGGGACAGGGGAGATTCCCCCATGAGATCGGGCTGTTTCTGGGCTACCCTGTGGAGGACGTGGAAGGATTCATCCGCTATGGCGGTGCGGGCTGTAAGTTGTGCGGCTGTTGGAAGGTATATGGCGATGTGCCCAGTGCCTCCCGACAGTTTGCCCGGATTACCCAGGTGTGCCGCACCTGTGTGCGGCGGGTAGAGCAGGGCGAGACCCTGTTTGAAGTGTTTGCTGTGGCATAGCCAAGTATATATGAATATTTTAGGAGGTTCACCATGAGTAAGATTGCTGTGATCTATTGGAGCCAGACCGGAAACACCGAGATGATGGCCAACGCCATTGCGGAGGGCATCCGGGAAGCGGGCGCGGAGTGCGACGTGCTCAGCGTGCCCGCGGTGAGCGCCGACCAGGCCACGGAATATGAGAAGCTGGCCCTGGGCTGCCCCGCCATGGGAGCCGAGGTGCTGGAGGAGATGGACTTTGAGCCCTTCTTCACCGAGCTGGAGCGCCGTCTCAGCGGCCGCCCAGTAGCCCTGTTCGGCTCGTACGGCTGGGGCGACGGCCAGTGGATGCGGGACTGGGTGCAGCGCACCCAGGACGCCAACGCCAACCTCTACCAGGAACAGGGTCTGATGATCAACGAGACTCCTGACGAGGATGGATTGGAGCAGTGCCGGGAGTTTGGACGGGGCTTTGCCAAGTATTAAGAGAATACATAGAAAAACGGACGGTTTCCAGGAAACCGTCCGTTTTTCTTATGGAAAGGAATGAAAGTAAGCAAGCATCAGTTGGGGCGGTACTTGTCCACCACAGCCTTCATAGCCTCCCACTGGTCCTCCATGTCGGCCACCAGCTTAAACTGGGTGCGGCAGCGGTCCAAGTTCTGGCCCTCGCGGTGGGTGCGGAAGTAGTGGTCGCCCTCCAGATAGTCGGTGAGGAAGCGGATGCCGCACTCCAGAGTCATCAGCTTGGCACCCCAGGGCAGGTAGTCCAGCTCGGCCTGGGTAAGAGCGCCGTTGGCTCCCTCCAGGAAGCCCTGGGTGTACACCTCAAACAGGGACAGGTCGAAGTTCACCTTGGACAGGTCCTTCTCATCCTCGGCACAGTGGTTGGCGCCAAAGCGGATGGAATCGCCGAAGTCGTTGATGGACAGGCCGGGCATTACGGTGTCCAGGTCGATGACGCACACGCCCTCGCCGCTCTTGCGGTCCATGAGCACGTTGTTGAGCTTGGTGTCGTTATGGGTCACGCGCAGGGGCAGCTTGCCGTCCCGCAGAGCCTGGAGAGCCACGGAGCAATCAGCCTCCCGGGCGGTGACAAAGTCCAGCTCCGCCTGCACGTCCTTCACCCGGCCCATGGCGTCGGCGGCCACGGCAGCCTTCAGCTTGGCCAGGCGGTCCTCGGTGTCGTGGAAGCGGGGAATGGTCTCATACAGGGTGTCGGCGGGGTAGTCCTTGAGCATCTGCTGGAAGCGGCCGAAGGCCAGGGCGGAGGCAGCAAACAACTCCGGGGTCTCGGCGGACTGGAGGCACTTGGTGTCCTCAATGAAGGGGTAGACGCGCCAGGCGCCGCCCTCGGGATCGGTATAGAAGTTTTTGCCGTCCTTGGTGGCGTAGACACACATGGTCTCCCGGGTGGGGTCGCCGCCGGCTTCGGCGATGACCTTGCCCAGATAGGAGGTGACGCCCACGATGTTGGCCATCACCTGCTCGGGGTGATGGAAGGCGGCAGAGCTGATGCGCTGGAGAATAAACCGGCGGCAGGGGTCCTCGCCAGGCTGGGTGTGGACACAGAAGGTATCGTTGATGTGGCCGGAGCCATAGCGCACCGCGCCAACGACCTGACCGCCGAAATCAAAGGCGTTCAGAGCGTCCTGCAGAAACTGTTCAGCCTGAGACATGTTCTTATACCTCCCACAGCTTGTCGGGGTAGAGACCGTTGGCGGTCATCTCCGCAATGGCGTTGACCACCACGGGCTTGTCCTCCCGATAGGTAACGCCGTACCACTTGTCGGTGCTGCGCAGCACCTTAACACGGGCCTTCTTCTCCTCCAGCAGCTGGGTGACCACGCTGGGCAGGAAGTACTCGCCCTTCAGGGGGTTCTCCGCCAGAGCCTTGTCCAGGAAGGCGGGGAAGCGGGCCTCGGCCTCCTTCAGGAAGCTCTCGGTGAAGCCCCACAGGTTCATGGACACGATGGTGTTGCCGCTGAGGTGGGTCCAGGTGGCACCGTCGTCCTCGGTGAAGCGGGCATCGGCGCCGTCCTTCTCAATGCGGGTGCGCTCGGTCACCCGGGTGAGGTAGTTCTCGCTGTCCTCCTCACAGATGCCGCGGGCTACATGACCGTTCTCGGTAACGGTGTTGCCCAGCAGGTAGCCCACCATGGCAAACTCATAGCAGCCGGGCTGGTCGGGGTGGGACTCCAGGTAGTCGTAGATCTTCTTGAAGCCCTCGGGGCCGTAGTAGTCATCGGCGTTGACCACGGCGAAGGGACCATCCACCACCTTGCGGGCGGCCAGAATGGCGTGGGCGGTGCCCCAAGGCTTCACGCGCTCCTCGGGAACGGAGTAGCCCTCGGGCAGATCGTCCAGCTGCTGATAGGCGTACTTCACGTTAATGACCTTGCTCAGACGGTCACCGATGGCGGCCTTGAAGGTGTCCTCAATCTCATGCTTGATGACGAAGACGACGGTCTCAAAGCCGGCGCGGCGGGCGTCATAGATGGAGTAGTCGATGATAAGCTGATTGTGGTTTCCAACAGGGTCCACCTGCTTGAGGCCGCCGTAGCGGCTGCCCATTCCGGCGGCCATGACCACAAGAACCGGTTTTTTCATAAAATCCATTCCTTTCTTTCTCGCCCTTCGGGCGCTGTAAGGCCGGAGGTGGGAGACCGCCTCCGGCCAGTGGATATTACACAGGAGAAGCGGCTCAGCCCTTGTAGCCGTTGGGGTTCATGGACTGCCACTTCCAGGAGGAGGCGCACATCTCCTCGATGCCGTACTGGGCCTGCCAGCCCATCTCATTGAGAGCCTTGGCGGGATCGGCGTAGCACTCGGCGATGTCGCCGGGACGGCGGGGATCGATGACGTAGGGCAGAGTCTTGCCGCAGGCCTTCTCATAGGCGTGGAGGATGTCCAGCACGCTGTAGCCCTTGCCGGTGCCCAGGTTGCACACGAACAGGCCGCACTTGGTGTCCAGCTTCTTCAGAGCGGCCACATGGCCCTTGGCCAGGTCCACCACGTGGATGTAGTCACGCACACCGGTGCCGTCGGGGGTGGGATAGTCGTTGCCGTAGACGTGGAGCTTCTCCAGTTTGCCCACGGCCACCTGGGCGATGTAGGGCACCAGGTTGTTGGGGATGCCGTTGGGGTCCTCGCCGATGAGGCCGGACTCGTGGGCACCGATGGGGTTGAAGTAGCGCAGCAGAGCCACGTTCATGGTGGGATCAGCGGCGCAGATGTCGGTGAGGATGCGCTCCAGGAAGAGCTTGGTGGTGCCGTAGGGGTTGGTGGTGCCGCCGGTGGGGAAGTCCTCACGGATGGGCACGCTGGCGGGGTCGCCGTAAACGGTGGCGGAGGAGGAGAAGACGAAGTTCTTCACTCCGTGACGGCGCATGGCGTTAAGGAGCACCAGGCTGTTGACCAGGTTGTTGGTGTAGTACTCCAGGGGCTTGGCTACGCTCTCGCCCACTGCCTTCAGACCGGCAAAGTGGATGACCGCGTCGATGTCGGGGTACTGGGCAAAGAGAGCCTCCACCTGAGCCTCATCGCACAGCTCGGTTTTTACAAAGGGAACTTTTTTGCCGGTGATCTTCTCCACCCGGCGCAGGGATTCCTCGGAAGAGTTGACCAGATTGTCTGCTACCACGATCTCATAGCCCGCCTGGATAAGCTCCACGCAGGTGTGGCTGCCGATGTAACCGGCGCCGCCGCTGACCAGAATAGACATGGGAAGCACTCCTTTCAAAATAAGCGCGCTGCCGCGCAAATGGGCCGTTTTGACCCCAAATTCATACCTTCATTGTAGTAGCTGGCGCAGGGAAAGAAAATAGATGATTCTACACATTGTTTGCACTATCGTCCGCAGAAACGCCGGGCAGTTCGGAGAGCATTTTCACACTCCGGGCATACTCGCTGGGGGACATGCCGGTGACCTTGCGGAAGCGGCGGGAGAAGTAGTGGACCGACTGGAATCCAAGCCGGGCGGCGATCTGTGTAAAGTTGAGCCGGCCATCCCGGATCATCCGCCGGGCGGCCTGAATCTTCAGGTTCCCAAAGTACTCCATCACCCCGCCGCCGGTGTAGGTATGGAACAGCTTTTGCAGCTGACTGCGGCCGATGAGATTGTCCCGGCAGATCTCTTCCAGGGTGAGTGGACGGTCCAGGTTCTGTTCCATGTAGGAGGCCACCCGCTTGAGGCTCTCATCGCCTCCAGGTGCGGTGAGCGGGGGTGCGGGCTGTTCCCGGCGGCGGATGAGACGGATGAGCAGCTCTTCCAGTGCGGCGCATACCAGCTGCTCCCCGCCGAAGGGAGAAATCTCCCGGCGCTGGAGACTCTGGGTGGAGGGATCGTCCAGAGGAGTGGAAAATGCCGCGGTGCTCTCCTCCACGATACGGGCCAGCAGAGCACGTTCCGCTTCTCCCGCTGTGGTGATGAGTCCCTGGAAAAAGTTCATATCCGGACTGTTGCAACCGAAGCTGACTACCACTAGGTCAGGGGCTACCCCGGTGGCAGACAGAGCATGAAATTCGCCCGGAGCATGAAAAATCATCTGTCCCCGGGACAGTTCCCAGACCTGATCGCCGGCAGTCACCCGAAGCGTGCCCCGGTCTACGTACAGCAGCTCCCAAAAGTCATGGGATTCTCCGGAAAAAGCATAGCTTCCGGCATATTCAAAGTAGTGTACCGTGTAGATTTCATGCACGTGGATGGGGCGCTGGGGGAGCAGGGGAAGATAGGCCATGGCAAAAACTCCTTTTTAACGCTACGTGTGTTTCTCCTGTGAGTGCCGGTAGCGTTTGCGGTACTCCATGGGGCTGATGCCCTCCAGACGGCGGAAGCTCTGGGAAAAATAACTGGGGGAGGAAAAGCCCAGGATCTGAGCGATCTGGGATAGGGTATAGTCGGTATTAGTTAGAAGAAATCGACTTTCCTGGGTGCGGCGGGCAATCAGATAACTGATCGGGGAGATGTTGTATTCTTTGCGGAAAGCGTGGACCAGATAGTATTTATTAATGTGGGCGATGGCGGACAACTGGTCCAGCGTCAGGTTCTCTTTAAAATGGTTGTCAATGTAGCGCCGCACCAGATCGCACTCTCGGCTGATCTTGTGCCCGGGCTCTGAAGAGGCGATGGCCAAGTCGTCCTGACGCTGGAGCCGCAGCAAAATAATGTCCAGCAAATGCTGGCAGACCTGATGATAGCCGGTCTGGCCGCCCCGGGCCTCCTGGAGCATCAGCTTCAGGCAGGTGGTCAGCTCTTCCCAGCCGGAGGTGATGTGGGACAGGGCATAGCCCCCCGTGTTGGCCAGTACTTCCAGGCCCTCTACGCCCAGTACCGTATATTCCATGGGGCTGCCCGCCTGGCTCAGCTCGGTGTGAGGGACGCCGGCGTTGACCAGCACCAGGTCGCTGACAGCCACCGAGAAGCTCTCATGCTGGAGCTGAAAACGGCCCCGCCCGGCGGTAACGAAGAACAGTTCTGTACAGGAGTGGGTGTGGATGGTGCAGTTCCACTCCTGGCTGTACTGGGCGCAGGTGATATACAGCAGCTTGGCTTGATTCTGCGCCGTAGGAGATTGGGATTCCTGGGAGAAAATATGATGACTGGTGCTCATAAAGTGTGCACCTCCTTCCAAAAACAGGAACAGCAAAGAAAAAATCGGGCGGGAGACAGTTGTAGGAAAATTGCGCTGCCCGCAGGGAAAGTTTTATAGAAATAGTGGTTTGTAAAAAAAGGAATCGCACAGATTTTGCTTTTGATTGGTTTGTTACTATTATAAAGCCTGGAGGAGAATTGTGCAACTTCTAAAAAAGGAGACTTGAATTTGAAAAAAACTTGCGCGAAACGAAAAGATGAAAATACGACAAAACTATCAAATTATTCATTCTTCCTAAAAGGAAAGGGAATGGGACGGAGACTTTCCGGCAAAACTGCGAAAAAAGCAATATATATAAAAAGTACAGCAAGAAAGGAATTGCTTAAGAAAATTGGAAGCGTATACTTGAATTTAGAAAGCCGCGAGCGAAAACTTCGGTTGGCTGCTTGCGGACAACGGCGTAAATGCAGGGCATTGGGCAGGTCCTGATGGACTTAAGGGAAGAAATCAGACGCAGATGACTTCCTGCCTGGCACCTGCAAAAACGTAACATTTTAGAGGAGGAATGATGAAACATGAAAAAGTTCCTGAGCCTGACTCTGGCCGCTTCCATGTCTCTTGCGCTCCTGGCCGGCTGCGGCAGCAGCAACGGCGGCGGCAGCGACGCCAGCAAGAGCGGTGACGGCAGCAACACTGCCGGCGGCACCATTAAGGTAGCTGCCATCGAGACCAGCTACGGCACCGAGGTTTGGAACAAGGTGTGCGAAGCCTTCACCGAGCAGACCGGCATCAAGGTCGAGCTGACCATCGACAAGAAGCTGGAGGACGTCATCGGCCCCGCTATGCAGGGCGGTGAGTATCCCGACGTGGTGCACCTGGCTGTCGGCCGTGAGGCAGGCCTGACCGAGCAGTTCATCAAGGACAAGAACATCGCTGAGATCACCGACGTGCTGTCCATGAAGGTTCCTGGTGAGGACGTCACCGTGGGCGACAAGATCATCCCCGGCTTCGTCAACGACAACTCCACCACCAACCCCTACGCTGACGGCAAGACCTATCTGGCTCCCATGTTCTACTCTCCCTGCGGCCTGTTCTACAACAAGGGCCTGTTTGCGGAGAAGGGCTGGGAGGTTCCCACCACTTGGGACGAGATGTGGGAGCTGGGCGACAAGGCCAAGGCTGAGGGCATCTCTCTGTTCACTTACCCCACCACCGGTTACTTTGACGCTTTCTTCTATGCTCTGATGTATGAGGCCGGCGGCGAGGAGTTCTTCTACGACGCCACTCACTACGCTGAGGGCATCTGGGATACCGATGCTGCCAAGACCTGCTTCGACATCGTGGAGAAGCTGGCTTCCTACACCAACCCCATCACTCCTGCCCAGGCCAACGATCAGGACTTCACCCAGAACCAGCAGCTGGTGCTGGACAACAAGGCCCTGTTCATGCCCAACGGCACCTGGATCGTCTCTGAGATGGCTGCGGCTCCCCGCGCTGACGGCTTCGAGTGGGGCATGACCGCTCTGCCTGCCATCACCGAGGGCGGCGACCGCTACAGCTACACCTTCTTCGAGCAGATGTGGATCCCCAAGGGCGCTGAGAACATCGACGCTGCCAAGCAGTTCATCGCTTTCATGTACAGCGATACCGCCGCTGATCTGTTCGCCGAGGCCGGCGCTGCCCAGCCTGTTACCGGCATCGTGGATAAGCTGACTGGCGACAACCAGATCTTCTACGGCATCTATGACGACGGCGCCAAGGCCGCCCTGGGCGCTTTCGCTTCCTACAAGTCTGTGGCCGGCCTGGGCACCCAGCGCGAGGTCTTCTTCGATCCCGTCAATGCTCTGGTCTCCGGTTCCATGACCAAGGACGAGTGGGTGAGCAGCATCAAGACCGCCAGCGATCAGATGCGTGCCAACCTGACCTGAGTTCCTGAGTTCGAAACGTAAACACGATCGTACGGGGACGGCGAGCGGTAACTCGCTCGCCGTCCCTCTTTTTCAAAAAATGTGAACAAGCTGTAAACGGGCCGCAGCAGCGGCCGAACTGAAAGGAGCTGAGTGTGTGAGAAGGAACAAAGGGCGCAGCCGCTTCCTTGTGCTGTGCGTGGCTCCTGCCACCATTCTGTTTTTCATCTTTATGATCGTTCCCACGTTGAACGTGTTCCGCATGTCTTTGTATGAACGAGGCGCTTATTCGCCTACCGAGACCTTTGTGGGTCTGAGCAACTTTAAAGCACTGCTCAACGATACCCTGTTTATCCGCTCCATGCAGAATACCATTCTGCTGGTGGTCGTGGTCACCATGGTGACGTTTGCCTTCGCGCTGATTTTCGCCAGCATTTTGACCCATGAGAACGTCAAGGGCAAGAATCTGTTCCGGGTCATTTTCTATATCCCCAATATCCTGTCCGTTGTTGTTATCTCCGGTATTTTCTCCGCGATCTATAAGCCTGAGAACGGTATGCTCAACAGCATCATCTCCATGTTCGCAGGAAAAACGGTGACGGTCCTGTGGAAGGACGCCCCCCTGGTCATGGTCAGTATCATCATCGCTATGATCTGGCAGGCCATTGGCTACTACATGGTCATGTACATGGCTTCTATGGCCAGCGTGCCTGAGAGCCTCTATGAGTCCGCCAGCCTGGACGGCGCGGGCCGGATGCGCCAGTTCTTCCAGATCACCATTCCTCTGATCTGGACCAACATCCGCACCACTCTTACCTTCTTCATCATTTCCACCATCAATATGGCCTTCCTGTTTGTCAAGGCCATGACCTCCGGCGGCCCCAACGGCGCCTCTGAGGTCGCCCTTTCCTACATGTACGGACAGAAGGACGCCGGCCTGTATGGTTACTCCATGGCCATCGGCGTGGTGATCTTCCTGTTCTCCTTCCTGCTCTCCGCCCTGGTCAACCACGCCACCAAGCGGGAGCCCCTGGAATTTTAAGGAGGTGCCCCGATGCAAGAGAAGAAAACCTCCGGAAGCCGGATCTATAAGGTATTTATCTACGTGGCCCTCATTGCCCTGGCGGTCTCCATTGTGGTGCCAGTTTTCTGGGTGTTCATGGCCTCTATCAAGCAGAACAGTGAGTTCTACGGCAACCCCTGGGCACTGCCCGCCGGTTTCTACTGGCAGAACTTTGTTAACGCCTGGAATACCGCCAAGATGGGCGAGTATATGCTCAACTCCGTGATCGTCACTGCCCTGGCTCTGATGATCCTGCTGGTGGTAGCTCTGCCCGCCGCCTACTGCCTGTCCCGCTTCTACTTTAAGGGACGCAAGTTCCTGAACACCGCCTTTATGGCCGGCCTGTTCATCAACGTGAACTACATCGTGGTTCCCATCTTCCTGATGCTGCGGGACGGCGATACCTTCCTGAAGAACACCATCGGCACCCAGTTCCTGCTCAACAATCTGGTGGTGTTGGCTCTGGTGTACGCCGCTACGGCGTTGCCCTTCACCATCTATCTGCTGTCGGGCTACTTTGCCACCCTGCCCCATGACTTTGAGGAGGCAGCCTACATCGACGGCGCCGGATACGGCAAGACCATGGTCAAGATCATCTTCCCCATGGCTCAGCCTTCTATCGTAACCATCATCCTCTTTAACTTCCTGTCTTTCTGGAATGAGTATATCATCTCTATGACATTGATGAGCTCCTCCACCGGCAGCAAGACCCTCCCCGTTGGTCTGCTGAACCTGATGCAGGCCCAGCAGTCTGCGGCCCAGTACGGCACCATGTATGCCGGTCTGGTGCTGGTGATGCTGCCCACCCTGATCCTCTATATCTGCGTGCAGAAGAAGCTGATCCAGGGCATGACCGTGGGCGGACTGAAAGGTTAAGGTGCAGCTATGAGATTTTGGAAAGAACATGTGGCCCTGCGGGTCAGCCTGATCCTGATTTTGACTGTCGTGGGTCTGGGTATGGTGATCGGCGGCTGGAAAATGACCGGCCAGATGACCGGCCTGATCATTATGCTGGTGGGCCTGGTGCTGCTCATTGCGGCCCTGGCCATCTACAACAAGCCCTTCCAGGACGAACGCAGACGCTGAGAAACCATTGCAGCATGCCGGGCGAGTGCAGTCCCGTGCCCGCCCGGTTTTGTGTGCGCCCCAATGGGGCGTAGGAGAGAAACGGATTTGGACCTTTTATTAAGGAGATTGAACTATGAGTGATTTGAAGCAAAACCGGGGACGGGTCACCATCCCCACCGATGTGGACGTGGTGCCCGAGACTCTGGAGCTGCTGGAGCGCTGGGGGGCGGACGCCATCCGGGACTGTGACGGCACCGATTATCCCGAGCAGCTCAAAAGCGTCGACGCCAAGGTGTACTCCACCTATTACACCACCCGTAAGGACAACGCTTGGGCTAAGGCCAACCCGGACGAGGTGCAGCAGTGCTACATCATGACCGGCTTTTATACTGCCAGCCAGGGAGCCCTGTCCATCCCTCTGATGAAGGGCATCAGCCCGGAGCTGATGCAGGTGAACACCCGGGACGACATCAAGCGCTGGTGGGAAGTGATGGACCGCACCACCGGCCAGCCTGTGCCTGCCGACCAGTGGCGCTATGATGAGGAGAGCGGCTGTGTGGTGCTGGACAAGCCTGAGTTTTTCCACGACTACACCGTCAGCTTCCTGGCCTATCTCATCTGGGATCCTGTGCACATGTATAACGCCGTCACCAACGACTGGAAGGACTTTGAGCACCAGATCACCTTTGACGTGCGTCAGCCCAAGACCCACAAGTTTACCATGGAGCGCCTGCGCAAGTTTATCGCCGAGCATCCCTATGTAAACGTCATCCGCTACACCACCTTCTTCCACCAGTTCACTCTGGTGTTTGACGAGCTCAAGCGTGAGAAGTATGTGGACTGGTATGGCTACTCTGCCTCCGTCTCTCCCTTCATCCTGGAGCAGTTTGAGAAGGAAGTGGGCTATAAGTTCCGCCCCGAGTTCATCATCGACCAGGGCTACTACAACAACCAGTATCGTATCCCCAGCAAGGAGTTCAAGGACTTTATGGCCTTCCAGCGCCGGGAAGTGGCCAAGCTGGCCAAGGAGATGGTGGACATCACCCACGAGCTGGGCAAAGAGGCCATGATGTTCCTGGGCGACCATTGGATCGGCACCGAGCCCTATATGGACGAGTTCAAGACCATCGGTCTGGACGCTGTGGTTGGTTCCGTGGGTAACGGCTCCACCCTGCGCCTCATTTCCGACATCCCCGGCGTGAAGTACACCGAGGGCCGCTTCCTGCCTTACTTCTTCCCCGACACCTTCCATGAGGGCGGCGATCCTGTGAAGGAGGGCAAGGAGAACTGGGTGACCGCCCGCCGCGCCATCCTCCGCAAGCCCATCGACCGCATCGGCTATGGCGGCTATCTGAAGCTGGCCTGCCAGTTCCCCGAGTTCATCGACTACCTGGAGAGCGTGTGCAACGAGTTCCGGGAGCTGTATGAGAACATTAAGGGTACCACTCCCTACTGTGTCAAGACCGTGGCCGTCCTCAACGCCTGGGGCAAGGCCCGTTCCTGGGGCTGCCACATGGTTCACCACGCCCTGTATCAGAAGCAGAACTACTCCTATGCCGGCGTGATCGAGGCCCTGTCCGGAGCTCCCTTTGATGTGAAGTTCATCAGCTTTGATGACATCAAGAACGATCCCAAGTGCCTGGAGGGCATTGACGTCATCCTGAACATCGGCGACGGCGACACTGCTCACACCGGCGGCTACTGGTGGGAGGATCCCTCCATCTCCTCCGCCATCAAGGCCTTTGTCTACAACGGCGGCGGCTTCATCGGCGTGGGCGAGCCCACCGGCCACCAGTATCAGGGCCGCTATCTGCAGCTGGCTCAGGTGCTGGGCGTGGAGAAGGAGACCGGCTTCACCCTGGGCTACGATAAGTACAATTGGGAGCAGCATCCTGACCACTTCATCCTGGCCGACTGCAAGGGCGAGATGGACTTTGGCGAGGGCAAGAAGAGCATCTACGCTCTGCCCACTGCGGAGATCCTGGTGCAGAAGGACAAGGAGGTCCAGATGGCGGTGAACGAGTACGGTTCCGGCCGTGCGGTGTACCTGTCCGGCCTGCCCTACTCCTTCGAGAACAGCCGTGTGCTGTACCGCTCCATCCTGTGGAGCACCCACGATGAGGCGGAGCTGAACAAGTGGTTCTCCTCCAACTACAACGTGGAGGTCCACGCTTACGTGAAGAACGGCAAGTATTGCGTGGTCAACAACACCTATGAGCCTCAGTCCACCACGGTCTACAAGGGCGACGGCTCCAGCTTCCAGCTGGATCTGGCTGCCAACGAGATCCGCTGGTACGAGATCTGATCCTTCAATTACAAATCAAAGAAGCGGCACAGCAATTGCTGTGCCGCTTCTTTTGTATGCTTTAGAATAATAGAACCATGGTCCCCCTTACACAACCAAGCCTAACGGAGAGGGGACTTACGCAGATAGGGGAGGGGAGAGGGTTAGGATAACAGAGAATAAAAAAACAGGTCTGAGACTATGTCTCAGACCTGTAAAAAGCAAGAGAAGTGAAATTACTTCAGCTCCACCTTGGCGCCGGCCTCTTCCAGCTTCTTCTTCAGCTCCTCGGCCTCGTCCTTGGACACGCCTTCCT
>OHAD01000609.1_pt1 | contig 40568 bp, 43 predicted proteins | sample 1577011 | NCBI WGS metagenome assembly OHAD01 (sample SAMEA3541510, study PRJEB24748) | human gut metagenome | biome: human gut; feature: human-associated habitat; material: faeces | place: China | collected 2012 | reverse complement strand
ACTTAAGTGTTTAAAGTTTCTCTTTTTTGTGTTAAAATTAAGTTGATTCATTGTGATCCTCCTGTTTGTATTTGTGTGGTAACTTATATTTTAATACAGGATTTGCAATGAATCATTTTTTTATTCAGTTGTACAAATTTATTATACAATCAACCCTATATTACATTTATTAAAGAAAGGATACTTTTATGATAATTTTTATATCTCCTGCTAAGGGATTTAATCAAGACCTCGATAGTCTACCCAAGGACATCTTGGAATATATAGATAATGATGTAGCAAAGACCTTGCCTGCTTTAATTGATAAGACTAGGCTTGTAATGGATGAATTAAAGAAATTTTCTGTAGACGAGCTGACATCTCTTATGAAGGTAAATCCTGACATTGCAGATTTGAATTACAATAGGTTTTCCAACTTCAAGTTTGATGCTTGTGGCCTACCCGCACTATTTGCCTACAGTGGCATCCAGTACAAGGCCATCAATCCATCCAGTCTTGATAGGTCGTCTCTTGACTACCTGCAGGAGCATTTGTTTATACTGAGTGGCCTCTATGGTCCTCTTATCCCCTTGGATCGTATCTACCCTTACAGGCTGGAAATGCAGACAAGACTGTGTGTAGATGCTTCTAAAAACCTATATAATTTTTGGGGTGATTCAATCTACCAACTACTTAAAAAGGAGCTGGAAACTCAAAAAATCTCTATTGTATCTGACTCAAAGGCAGGTGTTGATCAAGATGGAAATATTATTTTAAATCTTGCCTCAACTGAATACTCCAAAGCAATTAAAAAATATATAGAAAAGGACATCGAAAATGATGTCCCTATAACTTATGTTAGCTGTAACTTTAAACAAGACAAAAATGGTGTCCTCAAGAGTCAGTCTACCGCTTCAAAGACAGCTCGAGGCCTTATGGTAAGGTATCTTGCCCAAAACAAAATTGATACTATTGAGGGTTTAAAATCCTTCAAGGAAGATGGCTATACCTTTAAACCCGACCTTTCTACTGAGGATGGCAGAATTTTAGAACTGGTTTTTGTTAAGTAGATATACTTTTTACTTATCAAAAATTATAAATAAAATCCAGGCAAATACCTCTGTGATATTTACTTGGATTTTATTTCTATACCAAATTTATATACTTGTAATCGTCTTTATCCAATTTACCTATCTTTTAAAACTTCCGCCATATTAATACCTTTGATCTTTTTGATTAGAATCCAGCGATTTAATAAATACACCAGGATACCACATATTACTGTTGCTAGGTATATATAGGCAGGTATGTGTGGGCTAATATATCCGTCAAACTTATAAAAGGCCACTCTTACAAAAATAGTTACCAAATACCTTTCTAGGGGTATTAACACCACTAGAAAAAAAACAATTGCTATTGTAGATACCCTGATAAATACCTTTTCTATCTCCTTGTCGTAGTAGCCAAATATCCTGAGATAAGAAATTGACTCCTTGTACTTGTCCACGATTGTCTTAGTCAGTACATACATGACTACTAGGTATATTATCACTGATATGGCAACTATTACAGGCATTAAACTCTTGAAATTCACCATAAACTGCTTGGCGATTTTTTTCATATCAGATGAATTTATAACAGCAGCTAATTCCTTGTCATCAACATTTATTTTTCTATCTGTAAATATGCCATTATAATATGCTTTTTTCATACCAATCATTCTATTGCAATCTTTCCTATCCATAACTATGGCCATTGAGGTCGCAAATAAATCAGTGTTACCAACTACCCTTACCTTATATTTTTTACTCCTATTTTCGTCACTCAAGCTAACAAGGTCTCCTCTTTTTATGCTAAATCTATTCATCAAACCTTCTGAAATATAGACGTCATACGGCTCTTCGTTTTTGTCCTTTTGGTCATCCGTCCTACCCTTGCTAGTCTTCTTGTCTTCTTCCTCAGTAGCATGACCACTACCCCTGACTAGCCGGTCTTTTATATAGGCTCCATCCAAATTACTACCATATACATTGACCTTTATATCCTCATTAAAGGTCTTGTCCCTTATTTTTACCCCATAAATAGTAAATGGATTCACCTTATCCCTATCAAGCTTCAGTATATCTGCCAGGACCTTGTCCTCTTGCTCATAACTTGGATTATCGAATATATTTTTGTCTTTCTTTAGCATAGACTCTCTTAATCTTATCTCCACCTCTTTTTCAAGCGGACCCTTGATAATAGTTTGATAGCTTGATGGCATGGATTTTTCTATATCATTCATATAACCATCAATCAAACTCTCTATCGACAAGCCATATATCAAAAGAATATTTCCCAATAGCAATCCAAGGCACAAGACTAAATAGCTGGCCTTATTCTTTAAAAATACCCTCATCCTAAATCTTGATAAAAACGACAAACTTGGCAACTTAAGGGCCTTTTTCTGTCTATGACTAGCCAAATCTCTCCTCAGAAATCTCAGTGGACTCAGCCTTAACTTTCTATATATAAATACAGAATTTACCAAAAGCATGAGGCATAAAGGTATCAAACTAGTCAATATAAATGCATAGGCGTCTAGATGTATCTTTGTTGGAAATAGAGAATAGTTAGAAGTGTATAGCCCCAGATAAATATCCTTCATTAAAGTATAGGCCACCAAATTTCCAAGAAATACAGATACTATTGTGACATATATTGGGAGTTTTATATAATGCCATACTAGGCTTCCCTTGCTATAACCAAAAGATAGCAGACTACCTATCACGCTAGCCTCATCTTCTATCATATTCTGAACTAGCACTGCAAATATAAAGGCCATGACCAGTAGGACTATAACCATCAAGGATGTCATCATAGGTACATCACCACCCATATCATCCATTACATAAGAAATTCTAGAATTTCCATACTTATTTTGTGCATTTACAGGGACCAACCCCTTATCGACAAAGGCATCAACAAGGTCTTCTAACTTGTCAGACTGGTCCTTTTTGTCAGTAGTCGGCTCTTCTAACCTATATGAATATTTATACTTTATTCCGTATCCCTTCTTGACTAATCTTTCAAATGTATTTTGATTTACACTCGCCACACAAAGATTTTTGTTGTCCATCAAGATATCTCCCTGTCTTCTAAGTAGACAGCTATAGTCTGGAAATGCAACTAGGCCAACCACCTTTATTCCTTTTTGACTTAAATTATCAATATCAGATGGTGAATCTGGTAGATATAAATTGTCACCAAGAGATATATTATTTTCCCTGGCATAGTTAACGTTCAGTACTATCTCACCGTCATTATCAGCATATCGACCTTCATGTAAACCAGGAATATTTACCTGATTCCTATTTATGTATACTATAAATAATTTATCAGACTTGGATCTTATAGACAAATAGAAATTTTCGTAGGCCCTAACCTTATTATCCTTAAAAATTTTTTTCTCATCTTCTTTCAAGGCCCTGTCAAACTCTATATATCCATCCTCAACTTTACCCTTTATATGACTATCATCATATGATATCTTGACAGAATTTTGAGCTATAAAAAATGACGATATAAAGGATACTGTCATAAACATGACTATAAATATAGATCCATATCTACCTATATTAGACCTTAATTCCCTAAAAATTCTCTTATTCAGAGGATTTTTCATCTTACCTACTTTTCTCATAAGCTACACCTACCAAACCAAATCTCTAGCATCTACTAGCTTGTCGTTTATCTTGTGTTCCAAAATAGTGCCATCATGAAGACTCAAAACTTCATGTGACATTTGGGCAATAGCAATATTATGACTAGCAATTATAATGGTGCTTTTGTATTCTTTATTTATTTTTTGTATCATCTCCAATACGTCCTTGGCAGTCTTGTAGTCCAAAGCTCCCGTAGGCTCATCGCATAGTAGTATGGCTGGCCCCTTTGACAAGGCCCTAGCTATGGCAGTCCTCTGTTGCTGGCCACCTGACAATTGATTTGGAAACTTCATTTGGTGGTCTGTCAGACCTAGAACTTCCATCAACTCATCTATATCCAGAGCTTCCTGACTTAAATATGCCCCCACTTCTATATTTTCTCTTAGAGTCAGATTTGAAACTAGATTGTAGAATTGGAAAACAAAACCTAATTTATTTCTCCTATATCTCAACAGATCATCCTTTGACAGGTTATTCAACTCGAGTCCGTCAACTATAACACTCCCCTCTTCAAAAGACTCTATGCCTCCCAAAATATTTAGAAGGGTTGATTTTCCAGAGCCTGATGGCCCCAATAAAGTGCATATCGATCCTCTTTTTATCTTACAGTCAATACCTTTGAGAACATCTATCCTGCTATCTCCCTGACCATAAGATTTTCTTAAATTTGAAAACTCTATTATATTTCCACTCACTGACACAACCTCCTCTACAAAAATAAATACTATTTAAACTCACAAAATCAATATGTATTTCATTATTACTTAAAATAAGTATAGTTCTTATTTATATTGTATATCAAAGCATAGTGATTTTCAATATATTTATTGTCCCGTGGCAATTATTGTCGCAAATATCTACTGTAAATCAACTTAAAATTTGTACTATAATCTGATAAATATTTTAATCTTTCCTAGACAAATTGCACTTTTGGTTTGGGATCTGATTTTTTTAGTATTATAAGCAAGGAAACCCAGTATAGCCATAAAGTAAAAGAATTGGCTAGAATTAATTGCTATCAAGGTCAAGGTAAGGAGAAACTACTATTCTTCCCTATCTACCCAATCCATTGTTCTTTCTATGGCCTTTTTCCAATACTTGTAATTCTTGGACCTCTTTTCCTCTGGCATTTGAGGTATAAATCTTCTATCAATAGAGAAATCCTTGGAAATCTCATCTAGGTCATTCCAGTATCCAACTGCAAGTCCTGCCAAATAGGCTGCTCCTAGGGCAGTCGTCTCTAGGGTACTTGGCCTATGAACTTCAGTATCCAACATATCTGCCTGGAACTGCATCAGGAAATTGTTGGCTGATGCCCCTCCATCTACCCTCAAATATGCTAGGGGTAGACCTGAATCATCCTGCATGGCTTCTATTACGTCCTTGGACTGGTAGGCCAGTGATTCCAGAGTTGCCCTGACTAGGTGCTCCCTCTTTGTCCCCCTTGTCAATCCAAATATTCCACCTCTTGCGTACATATCCCAATAGGGTGCTCCTAGACCGGTAAAGGCTGGTACTACAACTACTCCATCTGTATCATCTATCTTGTTGGCGTAGTATTCACTCTGAGGTGAATCATAGACTAGCCTTAATTCGTCCATCAACCACTGGATGGCTGCACCTGCAATAAATACCGACCCTTCTAAGGCATATGATACTTGTCCGTCAAGTCCCCAAGCAATTGTAGTCAGTAGGCCATTTTTTGACTTTATCCTTTCCTGACCAGTATTCATAAGGACAAAACAGCCCGTTCCATATGTATTTTTCACCATACCCGGCCTAAAACAAGTCTGTCCAAAGAGGGCTGCCTGTTGATCACCTGCTATACCTGCTATCGGTATCCTTGCACCTCCATATGTAGCCGGGTCTGTATGTCCATAGACCTGACTAGAGTCCTTGACTTCTGGTAGCATGGACCTAGGTATATTTAATTTTTCTAGGATTTCATCATCCCACTTCAATTCTTTAATATTATAGAGCATAGTCCTTGAAGCATTAGAATAGTCGGTTACATGGACCCTACCCCTTGTTAGGTTCCACACCAACCAAGTATCTACCGTTCCAAATAGGAGGTCTCCCCTCTCTGCCTTTTCTCTTGCTCCTTCTACATTGTCCAATATCCAAGCCACCTTTGTAGCAGAAAAGTAGGCATCTATAACTAGTCCTGTCTTGTCCCTTATAGTATCTTCCCATCCCTCTGACTTGAGTTGTTCACAATAGCTGGCTGTCCTCCTACACTGCCATACTATGGCATTGTAGATAGGCTTGCCTGTCTTCCTATCCCAAACTATTGTAGTTTCTCTCTGGTTTGTGATACCGATTGCTGAAATTTGCTCGGGCCTAATTGCAGACATCTCCAGGACCTCTCTAGCCACACCTGATTGGGATGCCCAAATCTCCATTGGATCATGCTCTACCCAGCCTGCCTTGGGGTATATCTGTTTGAATTCCTTCTGAGCTAGACTTATTATTTCACCTTCTTTGTTGAAAATGATTGCCCTAGAACTAGTTGTCCCAGCATCAAATGACATTATATACTTTTCCATAATGTCTCCTTTCTCTATTAGCTTATCTCCTTGTTTGCTTGTTCTATTATTTGCTTATCTCATTATTATCTATCCTATTAAATCTAGTACAAGTACCTAAATTACCAATTTTCATACCTGCTTACTTCTGACGTTCTCTGATTTCTTTGAGCAAGACCAATATTTTGTTTAGTGTCAGCTGTATAGATATCAGTATGACAAAGAGCATCACACCTGCAATCAATTCAAAATTTATAGCTTCCATATGCCACCACCTACTACTTGCTTATTAGGGCTTCTAATTCATCAACAAGGTCGGCAAATACCTTCAAGGCACCGTCAACTGCTGACTTTTCTTCCATATTGACACCAGCCTGTCTCAACTGGTCTAGTGGATACTCAGAACCACCGCTCCTCAAAAAGTCCATATACCTTGGCACTGATCCTTCTTCATTTAATATCATATTGCTAAGAACGGTTGCTGCTGAGAAGCCTGTCGCATACTTGTAGACATAGAAGTTAGAGTAAAAATGAGGTATCCTGGCCCACTCTATCCCAACTAATTCATCGACATTGCAAGAACCTCCATAGTACAACTTGTTCAAGTCGTAATATATCTCAGTGAAGTCCTTGGCTGTCATTGGCTGGCCAGCCTCAACCCTTTCATGACTAATCTTTTCAAACTCTGCAAATAGGGTCTGCCTATATACTGTAGTCCTAAATTGCTCCAAGTAGTAGTTTAATAGGTACAATTTTTCTTCATCACTCTTGGCATTCTTCAATAGGTACTTGATAAGTAGGTTCTCATTTACAGTAGATGCCACCTCTGCTACAAATATCTTGTAGCTGGAATATAGGTATGGCTGGCTCTCATGTGATAGATAGCTATGCATAGAGTGGCCCAACTCGTGGATAAGCGTAAACATTGAGTTCAAATCATTGTTGTAGCTCATCAATATATATGGATGGGAATCATAACTACCCCATGAATAGGCTCCACCCCTCTTGCCTTCATTTTCGTACACATCTATCCACCTCTCATCAAAGGCACGCTTGATTAGGTCCACATAGGCTTGACCCATAGGCTCTAGGGCTCTTATTATAATTTCCTGGGCCTCTTCATATGGAATTTCCATCTTAAAATCCTTGGCCATAGGAACATAGAGGTCGTACATATGAACTTGGTCAAGCCCCAGATACTTCTTCTTTAGACCAATATACTTATCCAAGGCTGGTATATTCTCATGTATTGATTCAATCAGGTTATTGTATACATCTAGGCTGATATTATCAGCATAAAGTGACGCAAACAAGGCTGATGGATACTTTCTCATACTTGAATTAAATATCTCTGCCTTGATACCTCCAAATAGGGTAGCAGCCATGGTATTTGAATACTTCTTGTAAGTTTCAAATTCCGCCTCAAAGGCTTCCTTTCTAACCCTCCTAACCTTGGACTTGATGAACTTGCTGTAGTTAAACATATCCAGCCTGACCTTGTTGCCATCTTCATCCGTAATTTCTGGGAATTTCATATCTGCATATGATAGCATTTCATATGTATTTTCAGGCACACCTGCCAATTCAGATACTGCAGCCATTATTTCCTCTTCCTTGTCGCTAAGGGTATAAGGCTTGTCTCTTAGGATTTCGTCTATCATCTTCTTGTAGTGGGCGACCCTCTGGTCTTTTACATAGGAAGCCAAAAGGTCTTCATCCATAGCTATTATCTCGGGAACTACATAGGCAGTAGCCTTACTTAGGTCTGTTGACATCATCTCACTCTTGCTAGAATCAGCCAGATTTTCATTTATCCTAGTATCTTCATGGTGCCTCATATGTGTATAGACATAATAGTGGGATATCTTTCTTGAAATATCCTCCATCAGCTTTAGGGCCTGGTAGAAGTTGTCCACTGACTCAGATAGTTTGCCCCTGTAACTAGCTACTTTCTTTAGCGATTCTTCTATGTATGATATATCTGACTCCATTGCCTCCTGGTTTGGGTACATCTTGTCCAGATCCCATTTATATTCATTAGAAATTTCTATTCTCTCTCTTGCCATATTTACCTCCATTTTTATATATTATTTTTATATACTTACCAATTACTAATTCTTATCGTAATATATATTATACCCTACTTACCTTTATTTTTACTATAGACTTGACTCTTTTCTAGCATTTAAAACTAATTCTCATGCAAGCATCAAATCTATGGTATAATAATTAATGATACAAGAAAACACATAAACTGCTACATTAATTATATAAGTAAATAGAAAGGAAAACACTATGAATAATAGTCATTCAAAAACTAGAAAACTGGTCTTCTATAGCCTTATGGTAGCCTATAGTTTGGCCCTATACCTATTGGAGCAACTTATACCAAATCCACTAATAGCCTTTTTCCCAGGAGCTAAGCTAGGCTTTAGTAATATAATTACCATGCTATGCCTCTTGAATTTTGGTTTCAAGGATACCTTCAAAATAATAAGTGCTAGAGTCATCCTATCATCAATATTCGCAGGTGCTGCTACGGTTCTCCTATACAGTATAGCCGGTGCCTACCTCAGCCTATTTGGTATGTACATAGCAATCAAGATAAGTGGATTTTCAAAAGTCGGTATCAGCGTCTTTGGGGCCATCATGCACAATATTGGACAGCTACTAGTTGCCAGTGCCATGATAGAAAATCTAACTATGATGACCTACCTACCTGTCATGCTCGGAGCCTCACTTGCTACGGGTATATTTATAGGTATAGTTGTTAACTTTACTGACCCCCTATTCAAGAAACATAGCTTAAGATTTAATCCTTAGAATATTATTTAATCAAAAATTTACAGCAGGTATTTTTTACCTGCTGTAAATTTTTGGTCAAAGTATTCCTCTTAATTAATCATCTAAATCTCTCATCATATACCTTATTTTTTCAATAGCTTTCTTTTTGATATTTCCAACAGATGTTGTCGAACACCCCAGTTGATCAGCCACCTGTTTCTGAGTTTTGTCGTTTATATAGATTTCTTTGATAACCAAATTTTCTTTTTCTTCCAATTTTGCGATAGATTCATTAATCAACCAAAAATTAAATTTACGTTCTTTCTCCTCTAGATAACTCATCAAAACCTTACGGAAATATTTTTCAGTAGATACAAGGTCAGCATCTAGAAAACCATCGTTGTCATATCTGTATTGACAATTCCTGTTCTTGACTGCCATAATACCATAGACTAGCCTTGAAGGAGGTATATTGGTTTCCCTTGATAATTCGAGTATTTTTCTTGAATCAATCTTTTCTTCCAACAAATCCATTTTTTTTGAACATATCCTATATATAGAATTTGCTTCTCTTGATACACTTATCGATCCATATTTTCTGTATGTGTTCTTAATACTATATTTCACATTATTATTTATGTATGTATTAACCTTGACTCCTGGCCTAAAATCAAACTTATCTATTGCAGAAATAACTCCGATTACGCCCGTTTGAAAAAGATCTTCATCGTCCAATCCTCTTGACTTAAAATTCTTTATTTCATTATCACTTGTGATTATCTTCCTTATATAGTCAATTTTACCTAGTATAAATTTGTTCCTTGCTACCTTGTCTCCATTAATTGATCTCATGAGCAAAAATCTATCCTTTAAATCATCCATATCTATAGAAGCTATGTCTACATCCTGACCATTATACAAAGCCTTATATCCATTATTAGTCATAAATTCTGAAATAATTTTTTCTTCATTCAACTCAACCATAAAAACAGCCTCCTAAAATGTATTATTAATATTATATATTATAGATAATCGTTCTACATATCATTATAGGCTGTTTACAGAAAAGGTGAACGTTTTTTCAAAAAAATCATAACTTTTTTTATTATTCCCTATATATTTATCGCAATAAAAAAATTGTTTATCTATAAGTATATATAGATTTACAATTTTTTTATAATTATTATTTATTTTTCTTGGTATCTTCTTTTATTTATGATTATTGTAGTAAAATAAGAGTACTTGTCTAGGTTTTTAGCCTGACTGATATCCCTATATACTAGCTGACCTTCCATAGATGAATTAGATACCATTATGGACTTGTCTGCTAGGCCCTTGTCTTCCAGCATTTCTATTATGGCTCTGCATTTTTTGTATACCTTCATCAAGACAATAGTGTCAAAAGAGTCTAGGATTCTCGATATATCTTCCATACTAGATGTGCACGGGTATACCACCATTGAGTCGGTATCCATAGCCAGAGGGAAATTATTTGAGGCTGCTATGTTGGAAAAAGAACTAAGTCCAGCTGTTGTTTCTACCTCAACCTGGTCTACCAGCCTATCCAATAGGTAGATATAAGTAGAATACAACATAGGATCACCAAGGCTAACAAAGCCAACCTGCCTGCCATTTTTCACATCGTCCATTATCTCTCTTGAAATAGCATCCCATGATTTTCTTTTTTCCTGGCTATTAAAAGACATTGGAAAGTGCCTTTCCTTCAAGACTAGGTCTGACTTCAGATAAGGGGCTACTATTTTTTTGACTGTGCTATCCCCACCCATCTTAGCCTTAGGTAGGTAAAGAATATCTAGCTTTCCTATAGTTTTTATAGCCTTTAGGGTCATCAACTGACTATCTCCCGGTCCAGCACCTATGCCATAGAACTTCCCTTTTTCAGTATTGTCAGCTTCTTGAGCCTGACCCATGCTTTTTTCTTCCTCAATTGCATCCCTTAGATTTTCTACAAACTTGTCCTGAACAGCTACAAACTCACCTATCCCCTCCATATGGACCTCTACATCAAATCCTTCTCTTTTCAATATATTTAGCCAAGAGTCCTCATCATCTCCTGCCATGTCATTCTTTGCATGGTCACCTGCTACCAGGAGGAAGGGTCTAAGGTGTAGTTTTTCTATTCCATCCTTCTTCAGGAAAAATATTATATCCTCCAGTTCTGGATACCCCTCTACAGTACCTATATAGGCCTTGATAGACCTCCTACTCAGCCTATAGTCCATAGCTGCGTAGGCAGAGTGGGCCATATGCCCAGTTCCATGCCCCATCCACACACTGGCAGACCTATTCACATCATGCTCAGTATCTTCTAAGCTGACATCTCTTATAAAATCGGTCACATAGTCATAGTCATCCAAACTTGTAAGTAGGGGCCTACCTACTATAAGCTTGTCAAACTTGTGCCTGTAATTGTCTATTATATTCACCATCTTATTGTACTCTTCACCGCAGATAAGGTGGAGAGACTGGATGTATACCTCCCTATAGCCCTTTTCAAGGAGCATATCTAGGGCCTGACTCGGATAAAGTATCTCCTCCTTGTCCCTGTATTTTAGTTTTTTTATAATCATCTTGGATGTCCATGCCCTAAAAAAATCATATTCAGGAAAGGCATCCATCAACTTTCTTTCGCAAACCTCTATAGTTTTCTTTCTCGTATCCATATGTGAAGTCCCAAAGCTAATAACTAACAAGGCCTTTTCATTATTTTTCTTTTCCATCTTCCCTCCTAGCCAAATATCAAACTTTCTTCTATTTCGTCTATATCATGTATCATCCTCTGATAATCTATGGTCCTTCTCCTGATTATAATGACTGGTATTCCAAACTCCTCACAAGCCTCTACCTTGTCAATAAAACCACCTGCAAAGCCACTTTCCTTGGTAATTACCACCTCTATCTTGGAATGTTTAAGTAGGGCCACATTTATGTCCTTACTAAAAGGCCCCTTCAAGGCTATAATATTGTCTGCATTTAGGCCCATGGCCTCACAACTCCTGATTACTTCACTGGTTGGTAGGACTCTGGCAAATAGCTTTTTGCCCTTAAGGAGCTTGACATAGGTAGCTAGATTCTTGCTACCAGTAGCTATAAGTACATTTTCCCAAGACTTGTTTTTCATGACCATATCGCAGGCCTCTTCTATAGTATCTACCACATATTCCTGCTGGTATTTGATCTCATCCAAAAGCGACTTCCTCTCAAACCTAATATACTTGATATCTGTCTGGTCACAAGCCTCTATGGCATTTCTAGAAACTTCAATTGCATAAGGATGGGTAGCATCAATTACCTGCCTGATCTCCTTGTATTTGATGTATTCTATCATTTCTTTTTTGTCCATCTTGCCATTTATTATATTTTTTGCGTGCTCTAGGGCCAAGTCCCTACCAAATTCAGTTGCTACTGATAGGACAAAGTCACTTATACCTATTTCATTTAACCTATCACATATCTTCAAACTATCCGAAGTCCCACCTAAGACCAATATCATATCCCATACCCCCTTGGAGTTATTATCTTGTCTCCATCAATATATGTTTCTTTATTACCCACAATTATCATGGTAGACATATCACAAATTTCAAAATCCATACTTTCCAATGTCATTATATACTTTTCTTCATTAGGCCTGCCAGCATTTTTTACTATGCCTACAGGTGTAGACCTTGGCTTATACTCTGCCATTATCTCAAAGGCCCTCTCCAAATGGTCTGGCCTACCCTTGCTCTTGGGGTTGTATATGCAGATAACAAAATCTGCCATAGCAGCTAATTCAAGCCTTTTTTCTATCAGTGACCAGTCTGTCATCAGGTCACTCAGGCTAATCTGGCAAAAGTCGTGCATGAGCGGGGCACCTAGGCTGGCTGCTGCTGATATGCTTGATGTAACTCCCTGGACTACCCTTATTTCTTCCTTATTGTCCAACTTGGAATTCAACTCGTAAACCAATCCTGCCATGGCATACACACCAGAATCTCCACCACTTATGAGGGCCACCTTATGGCCTCGACTCGATAAGTCTAGGGCCTTCTTACACCTATCGACCTCCTGCCTCATCCCATTTTCTAGGACTGTCTTTCCTACTATCAGTTCCCTGACCAGGCCTATATAGGTCTTGTAGCCTATTATTACATCGCATTTTTCAATAGTTTCAAGGGCTTCTAGGGTCATATGTTCCCTATTTCCTGGCCCTATCCCAACTACATATATCATATTATTTCCTTTCTTAAAACCTAATCTTATCCTGAGACTAGCCAATTTTATTTATATAAAAGCCTGCTTATATTATCTTCTTCCCAGAGCCAGGGTAATACCCTTGCCCCTGTACATCTGTCCTAGTAGCCTTCCTCCTGACAGGATATGACAGGCTGGCTGGGCTACAGAATAGACTCCAATAGTCTTTTTTACAAAATCTGACTTTTCATACCGGTCCTCATAATTGGCCAGGATATGGGGGGCAAAGAAGTCACTCTCTATCCCATACTTGGCACAAAAGTCACCTATGCAAGTCTCGTCCTTTTTTAGGTCTATACTAGCCACCCTTCCAATTGACCTCACATCTATATCATAGCCTGATAGGTATTCCAATACTTGCCCTTCAAATAGGCTCGAATCAGTATCCTTTCTACAACCTATCCCCAGTACATTCCTTCTTGGAATTACCAGGACTAGACCATGTTTTTCAGCATAGTGACAAATATAGGACTTGTCACTGATAACTATCTTATTTTCATTATCTTTATTACTAAGACTGACCACATTAGTCTTATCAAATATATTTTCTATCTGACTCCCATCTTCTAGACCATTTTTATCTAGACCCTCAAGGCCTATCAGATCCAGGTCTCCTATTGAATCTATTATCTTGAAGCCCGATAGTTCTTCCTCTGCAAAGTAGTCCCTGTAGTCTGGGTCTATATAGATATAGTTGTCCCCACCTCTTAGGAGGGATGAATTTATTTTTAGGCTGAGGTCCCTGATATTATCCACATTTGCCCACATCTTTTTCACAAGCATATCAAAGGCAGACTTGCCATTGATGTCAGTAGCCGTTGTAATTACCGGATTTGCACCTATCCTAGCAGCTATCATCCTACAAAAATCATTTCCTCCACCCATATGGCCAGACAGGAGACTGATGACATTTATACCCAACTCGTCCACAACTAGGACTGCTGGGTCCCTAAATTTATCGGTCAAGAGGCCTGCTATTGCCCTAACCACTATACCACTTGCCATTATAAAGACTAGACAGTCAGCTTCAGCAAATATCCTCGCCGAATCCTTCTTGAAATCTCTATATGAAATAAGACGGCCACCTCTTTTAATGCCTTTTCCATATTTGTTTTTTTTATTTCCATACTTATTGTCAATATCCATCAAGATATGATCAGTCACGCTTTCATTTATCCTCTCAGCAAGCTTCCTTGACTGGTCTGTTAAATATATATATTTAATCATCATAGCAACACCTATTTTGATTACCTGTACTCGTGGCTGAAATATTTATCATATAATTTGGAATACTTGTATTCATGTCCCAAAAACCTGCCCACCAAAATTAGGGCCGTCTTTTTTATACCTGCTGCCTTGACCTTGTCAGCTATGTCAGCCAAGGAGCCTCTTACCACTTCCTGGTCCGGCCAAGTTGCCTTGTAGACCACTGCTACTGGCGTATCCATGGGATACCCACCCTCTACCAGTTGGTCAACTACACCCCCTATATTTTGGATGGATAAAAAGATAGCCATTGACGTTTGATGGACTGCAAATGACTTGAGACTTTCAAATTTAGGGACTGGAGTCCTACCTTCTATCCTAGTGATAATTAGACTTTGGGATACTTCAGGCACAGTATACTCTAGGCCTAGGGCTCCTGCAGCCCCCAAAAATGAACTTACACCTGGTATCGATTCATATTCTATTCCCAACTTTTTTAGCTCCTCTGCCTGTTCTCTAATAGAACCATAGATGGATATATCACCCGTCTGTAGCCTTACTACTAAGATGTTCTTTTTGGCCCCTTCTTCCATTATAGCTATAATTTCTTCCAGGCTCATACCTGCACTATCGTATATCCTAGCCCCTAGCTTACAATAGTTAAGTAGGTCTGGGTTTACAAGAGAACCTGCATATATTACTATATCTGCCTGACTCAAGAGCCTATATCCCTTCACAGTAATCAATTCCTTGTCACCAGGACCTGCTCCAACAAAATATATTTTTTCCATTACTTTTCTCCACTTATAATTACGATTGGATTTCTAGGCTTGAGGTAGTGCCCCCCTCCTAGTTCTTCAAGTAGGGATACTCCTACCTGGACTAGTTCTACATTTTTGAATCCAATTTCTTTCATTAGTCTATAAGACTCGACTGCATTTTCCAAGAGTATAAAATTAGATACTATCCTGCCACCCTTGTCCAGTATTTCATAAGACCATGACAAAATTTTCCCTAGATTCTTGCCAGTCCCCCCTAAAAATATTGCCTGGTACTTATCCTTCAATCCATACAATTCTAGGTCTAGGGGGGCTAGGCCATCAATTTGAACCACATTTTTCAGATTGAATTTTTCTATATTAAGTCTAGTCAGCTCAAGGGCCACCGGATCCTTTTCTATTGAGATAACTCTTATGCCCTTATTTTTCAAGGCTGCCTCAACTGTCACACTACCCGTTCCAGATCCTACGTCCAAAAAGTTATCAGCCTCTGAAAGGTCCAATTTCGCCAGAGATATGGCCCTGACCTCTTCCTTGCTAATAGGCACCTTGCCAACTATAAATTCACTATTTTTCATCTTCACTTCTCCACTTAACCAGTATTACTAGGCACATATCATAGGCCTGTCTATCCAATATATGGTCTGCATTAGCTACAGTCAACCTCTGGTCTGGGTATGACAGGTTTTCACCCACATAAAAAGTATAACCTAGACCTCTTTTTTTGACTTCTTGGGCTATCTCCCTAGGACCTATCTTAGAGTCTGTCAGGATGGCCACCTTATCATGCATAAATATAAGGTCATAATCCGGTTGCCTTCCGTGGCTACTAGATATATATAGGTCATTCATAGGTATTTGAAAGGCCGAAAAAGCATACTGGATAGAGCTTATACCTGGCACTATCTCCAGTTCTTGGCATTCTGGCATATTTCTCTTGATATAGTCTGCTATACCATAGACCGATGGATCACCTGAAGCTAGGACTGCTATATCCTCGTCCATACAGGCCCTTATCTTGTCCATCATATTAGCTAGGTTTGCCCCCAAGCTGTAGACCTCTTGGTCACTCGATATACCTAGGCTGGACCTTATCAAATCTATGTTCCTTGCACCGCCAATTATCAATTTGGCCTTTTTTATTATATTTTCTCCTGCCCTAGTCAGGTAAAGACCCAAACCCGGACCTACTCCTACAACGTATACCATACAAATTCCTTTCGTAGACAAGTCACCACACAATTCTAAATCACTTCAAAAAATCACCTTATTGGATAGGCGTCGACAACTACACTGTCCTTACTGCCCGACCTTGCCAAGAGACCTCCATCCATAGAAAACAAATATACTTCCATATCCACAGTCTCATCTTGCCCTAGCCTCATATATTGCCTAGCCCTAGCAAGGGCCTTGTCTGCCAGCACTTGAAAGACGGTATTATAGCCCCTAGACCTGATGACATCCACCATGGCATCTGTACTCAGGCAAGCATCAACCTCTTTTAATAGGTCTAGTGGTGCTCCTAATAGGGCTAGGTTTGACACCATTATCTCCCTCCTGGCATCTGCCACCCTGCTGTGGGTGTTAGTAATGCCTGCAGACAGTTTTATCAGCTTGCCTATATGACCACCTATCCTGATCTTAGCAAAGCCCAAACGTTTACATTCCATCAACATATATCCTATAAAATTACTCATTTTCACAACTTCATCTGGGTCTACACCGTAGGACTCAACCATTATATTCCTGCCTATATTCCCAGGAACCAAAACAATAGCATCCCTACCTTCTACCTTCTTGATAGCCAACTCTGCAGATAAGGCCTTCTTCCAGCCTTCATCACTCATGGGTTCAACTATGCCACTAGTACCTATAATGGATATACCTCCTAATATGCCTAAATTGCTATTAAAGGTTTTCTTGGCTATTGCCTGACCCTCTGGTGCAAATATAGTCACCAGTATTTTTCGTCCACCTAGGTAGTCATAGATATCAAGCCCCAGCTCATCTATTAGCTCTTGGACCTCCTTAGCTATCATCTCTAGGGGAACCCTATTGATGGCTGGCCTGCCAATGGCTACGTCCAGGCCTTTTTTGCTTACTCTTCCTATACCCTGTCCTGATGTGATGACCAGATAATCCGAATCTAGATCTGACCTAAAATAAGGCAAGGAGTCCGGACCTACCAGCTCAACCCTGGAAAATATATCCATACCGTGAGTTGCATCTATATCATCTCCCCCGTCTTTTTTGACAGAGCATTGGGCCCAGGTCTTACCTAGGCTAATATTGTCAACTGCAAGGTCTAGGTCTATTCCCTTGGGTGTCCCTATCCTCACCCTATCTATGGGTGACTTTTCTAAGAGAACTTTAAGTGAGGCCTTAGTTGCCCCACAGGCACAAGATCCCGTAGTATAGCCCCTCCTGTACTTTTTTCCATCCACATATACAAACTCATCTATCATATAGTCACCACCCTAATTTATATATCCATATACCAGTCAACAACAAGCTAAACTAGCTAGCCTTAGCAAGAATACATCCCCTACATAAAATAGTGGTAGAGTATCGCATTTATAATGGCTGCAGCCAAATTACTACCACCCTTTCTACCCCTAGATACTATATATTCTATCTGGCTATTCATTAAGGCCTCCTTGGAATCCTCTGCCCCTACAAATCCAACCGGAACCCCTATTATGGCACTCGTCTTTAAAAGACCTTCCTCATTCATTTCTATAGCCTTGTAAAGGGCTGTTGGGGCATTTCCAAATATAAATATCTTGTCATTGCTATCCTGAGCTGCTATCTCTACAGCCGCCATAGACCTGGTAATCCCCTTGGCCTTGGCCAAGTCTATAGTTGCCCGGTCTGCTATCAAACACCTATATCCAACTCCCAACTTGTCAAGGAGCCTCTTGTTTATACCACTTAGGCCCATGCTTGTATCCGTATATATAGTTGCACCATTTTTTAGGGCATGGACTATTGTTTCCACTGCCCCTTCTGAGATTTTTAAAATATCTAAATAATCAAAGTCTGCTGTCGTGTGAATAGCCCTCTTGATTATCAGTTCCTCTATCCTTGATGAAAATTTATAGTCAGGCCTAGTCTCATCTATTATAGCCTGGATAATTTCAAAGCTCTTTTCTTCAATTTTACCTGGATTTTTTATATAGTCCACCGGTCTACCTCCTTCTCAAACCTCCATCAATTACCTTCTTTACATACTGCCTTTTATATATTTTAGAAATCTCGGAATTCCTTATTTCATATACCAATCTATCTATATCTGTGCCAGTATCAAGTCCTATGCCAACTACAGATCCTGTATGTGAAATATTCAAAAAACCATAATTACAATCTCTAGCCAGTTCGATTAATTCTCTTAAATAAGGCGTTGACTTGATATTTTCATTGGCCAGGGCACTGGTCTCACAGGCCTGTCTAATTGATTCCATATTGTCATTCTCTATGCCGTATTTCAGCTTCTTGAAGGCCTGACTAGTCAGTTCCTTATTTTCACTTAGACACCTGTAGTAGTCCTGTCTCATCCTCAACCTAACAGTATTTATCTTAAAGGCTGGCTCTAGTATCAGTACCTTTTTGATATTCAACCTGCCCAGCTCATCTACCACCTGACCCTTTACTGGATCAAAGATACATATATTTTCATTGTAGATTGAGTCAGTGGGCTCTATATTGGCAACCATCTTTGAAATCAAGTTGGGCTCCATGTCCTCACCCAAGTAGTCAAGAATGGCCATGATACTAGCCCCTATATCTGCTGTAGAACTAGCCATACCCTTGCCTGTAGGTATGTTAGACCTTATAGACAGGCTGAGCTTGTCCATCCATGACCTATCTATATCAAAAAAGTCCAAGACCTGGCCTATTGCCTCAACTGACTTTTTCTTATTCTTTGTGTATTTATTTGACATACCAGCCCCCTCAGTCACTATTGCCCTTGAAAAGACATCAATGCAGTAGGAACTAATACATTCTGTTTTATTCGAATAACCTTGAACCAACTCTCCGCACGTCGCTGGACAGGTTCCATACCCCTTCTTCATAGGTTTCCCCCTCCAAATATACTAAAAAGAGCATCTAAAAGTATTTCATTAGACTTCCTATCCTTTATGGCCAACCTGATAAACCTATCACTTAGTCCATAAAAATTGCTGGCATCCCTTATCAAAATTGAATGCTGTCTTATCAGGCAATCCTTGATACTAGCAGATGTGTAAGGGAGCGCCTTGTCCATCTCAAGTAGGATAAAAGCAGAATCCGTCCTATATACCCTTATTACCTTGATTTTATCAAGCTCCCTCACTAGATAGGCCCTCTCTTTTTCATAGGCAGACCTGGTATTCTCCCCAAATGTATAGGAATTTTCAACTTCTCTTTTTAGCACTTCTATCGTTATTTTTTCAGCCATGGAGTTAACAGTCCAAGGCTCCTTTATACTATATAATCTACCAACAAAGTCTTTATTTTTACTTAAAAGATAACCCATCCTCAGGCCTGGCATACCATAAAACTTGGTCATGGCCCTCAAGACAAATATATCCTCATAATCGTAGTTTAGGCAGGTATAGTCATCATAGTCCCTACAAAACTCTATAAAGGTTTCATCCACCAAGAGCTTGACTGACCTCGAATGGCAATACTTCACTAGACTTGATAAGTCCTTTAGGCCTCCATCTGGATTATTTGGGTTGCAGACAACTATAGCCTCTAGGTCCCCTATTGCATCCAGCCTGTCAAGCCCAGCTAATTCGAAACTGTCACCCTTGACATCCATACTCACAATCCTGTAATCCAAACCCGATATCTGGGCAGCCCTGGCATATTCAGAAAAGGTCGGCCCTATAATTACCAGACTTCCCTTGATCGACTTCATAAACAGGAATATTAGCTCACTTGCCCCATTGCCTACGCATATATTTTCTGGTCCTAGGCCACCAATATAGGCTGCAATTGCATTTCTCAGCTCCATATACTCGATGTCAGGGTAAGCCCTCAAGGAGTCTATATTGGCTACCAGCATATGAGCCAGTCCATCTGGAATGGATGGATTTATATTTGAGCTAAAGTCAATAATGGGTCCATCTATCCTATATTTTCTTTTTATCTTGTCCAAATCTGCCCCATGTCCCAACATAGTCCCTCCATATTTATAATGACTAGTCCGCCAGTCTATGAACCAGCGTGAAAAACAAAGTCCCCTATACTACTATATTTCTAAGTAGGTGTCTAAATAGTATATAGACCAATAGGAAAAATAAAAGTCCCACAAGGCTAGAAGCATACAAGAGCCTATTAGCCTTTATTATATCTTCTTTGTCTAGGGGCCTATTGGCATCTCCTATGCTTGGCTTGTATACCTCCTGACCAAAGTATACATTGGTTCCTCCCAATCTTATTCCAAGAGCTCCAGCTACAGCTCCTTCTGGATATGCACAGTTTGGACTGGTGTGGTTTTTCCTGTCCCTAATACCAATCCTCATACAAGCCCTAAAGTCATAACCCAAAAATATACTACCCACTATAAAAAATATCAATGATAGTCTGGCTGGTATATAGTTAAACAGGTCATCTAGCCTAGCTGGAAAAAATCCTATATCCCTGTACTTTTCATTCTTGTAGCCTAGCATAGAATCCATAGTATTTACTGCCTTGTAGGCAAAGGCCATACCTAGTCCACCCAAGAAATAATAAAACATAGGTGCCAAAGTACCATCAACAGTATTCTCAGCAACCGTCTCAACCGTAGCCCTTATTATATCCGCCTGGTCCAGGTTTCCAGTATCCCTGCCAACTATATATGACAGCTGCTTTCTGGCCAAGTCTATATCCCCCTTGTCAAGGGCCTTGTATATCTTTCCCGCCTCAGCTGCCAGACACCTTGTAGAAAGACAGGTAGACAAGGCTATAGTCGACATAAGTAGGCTTAAATACATATTAAAATCAAATATGTAAAACCATATATAGGCCAATAGTGAACTAGTTCCCACCACTATTATCCATATGGCTAGACCTGATGCCTTCATCCACCTGGACCTATTCTTGACCTGATTGTTACTATACCCATATGGCTTGTATCTGTACTTATCTATACCATTGATATTGTCTAGGTCAGTTGCTATAGATGGTTTAGATAATATTTTTCTAAATGTCTTTTCTAGATATGCTACTAGCCTCCCCATAAATATAACTGGATGTGGGAACCAATATGGGTCACCTACTAAAAGGTCCAAGCAAAATGACAAGACAGCAACTAGTAAAAAATTTCCCCCAGAATTACTCTTAAAAAAATCTAGCATAACTAGACCCTACTCAATAGGTAACATACCAGACTCAAGTTATTATAAAAGTGGATATGCAGGTAACTTGCTAGGGTGTTCTTTGAAAAATATCCACCCTCCCACCTATCTATAACCTGTCCGTTTACTATTTTTTCTATATCAAAGGCCGTATCAAGGTCTGAATGGAAGCTCGAATGGTGGAATTCGTGTCCACAAATCTGCTGACCCTTGTAGGCTATTAGGTTGTCTTCCTTGGCAGTAGCCTGACAATAGCCAAACCTCTTTAATGATTTTTCCATCTTGCTGTGCCCCTTTATAGCACCTACCATCTGAAAGCTATTGCCTTCTAAGTCTAGCAAGTCCTCTCCTAAATACATCAAGCCACCACATTCTGCATATATGGGCTTGTTGGCTTCATAGGCCCTATAGAGACTTTCTCTCATAGACTTGTTGGCCTCTAATTGGCCTGCAAATACCTCTGGAAAACCACCACCAATATATATTATGTCAGCATCCGGCACAGATTCATCTTCCAATGGAGAGAAAAATTTCAACTGAACGCCTATAGACTTCAAGAGTTCGATATTACTAGGGTAATAAAAGTTAAAGGCCTTGTCATAGGCCACTGCCATCCTTTTATCCCTTGCCAAATCCAATACATCCGGGTCCTCTACAAACATACTTAGCTCAAAGCTAGATGTCACTGCCTCACTCTCTGATAGCTCTATAATCCTATCTACATCTACATATTCTTCAACCAATTGACCTATTCTATCTATTTTTTTGTCTAGGTTTTCCATTTCTTGACTAGGAACCAGGCCCAGCTGCCTGGACTCCAAACTAATTTCATCATCCGGTGGAAGATATCCCAAGACCTCTAGAGAACAGTACTTCTCAATTGATGCCTTGACTATCTCATAGTGTCTCTTGGTCCTGACATTATTGGCGATTACACCGACTATATCTACATTTTTGTCAAGTTGCTTGTAGCCCAAAACCATAGCTGCAGCTGATGCCCCCATAGCCTTGGCATCTAAAACTAGTATTAGCGGTGCCTTCAATGTCTTTGCTATCTGTGATGTAGAATGCTTGTTGATGTCGATACCTAATCCATCATATAAACCCATTACTCCCTCTATTATTGATATATCAGTTGACTTAGATGCCTGGCTGTAAACATACTTGACCTGATCTTCATCCAACATATAGGAATCTAGGTTTCTAGATGGCCTTCCTGTGACATATTTGTGATAGCTAGGGTCTATATAGTCTGGTCCCACCTTAAAAGGCTGTACTGACTTGCCCCTATTTACCAGGGCCTTCATTATACCCAGGCTGATAGTAGTCTTGCCCACTCCACTTCCTGTTCCTGCAATTACAATCTTCTTCATACTTACCTTCAATCTGTGTTCCTATAAGCACTTTAATTTATCACACATATCTTTTTATATCTTTATTTACTTTCAAATATTATCTTGTAGATCTTTTCCATATCTACATTTTCTCTTATTAGGTCAGCTAGCTTGTCGTACTCAGCCTCCTTGATAGACTTGTAATTTTTTACATCTATCTTCTTATCCAAACCCTTCTTCTTGGCAATATTATTCAATAGCCCTGACAAAAATTCAGACGAATCAAATATACCATGGCAATAGGTCCCCATTATGTGACCATCCCTAATTATATAATTTTGACCCCCATCTTCCTTTTTCTCGTGTTTTGCTTCAAGTTCCTTATCTATTTTATCGACTTTATCAACTTCCCTATTTTTTTCATCAAGAGGAATACTTGTCCCCAAGTGGGTCTCATAGCCCTCTATCTGACTGCCTCCCAGTCCAGAAAAATATCCTTCCTCGTCTCCAAATGACCACTTGACTTGACTGGTCTTTTTTTCCTTGCCAAAAACCGTATATACATCCAAAAGCCCCAAACCCTTGACACTACCACCTCTACCATCAAGGGCATGATCATCCTTTATGCTCTGGCCCAATATTTGGTAGCCACCACATATACCAATAAGCAAACCACCCTCCTCGGCATAGGCCATCACCTGGTCCTTCATTGGCGACTGGTTTAAGGTCTCCATATCTCCTAGGGTATTTTTTGAACCCGGTATAAGTAGCATATCTGGAAATTTCCAACCTTCCTTCCAATCGTAACAAGCTAAATTTTGGTCTAGGGATACATAGGAGAGATTTACCCCTTCTATATGCTCAAATATATTGAAGTCAGTATAGTTGGACATATGGTCCAGCTTTAGGACAGCCACATTTATCGTATTAGGCCTATAAGCTTGTCTAGAGCCATGGTAGATCTTATCGCTTACCCCATCCTCTTCTTCTATGCCCAGCTTTTGATATGGTACTACTCCCAGAACAGGTATCTTGATGATATCTTCCAAGATCCTGACACCCTCTTCAAAGTATTCCTTTTTTCCTCTAAACTTGTTGATTATGACCCCCTTGACCCTTGCCCTTTCCTCATCTGACATAAGGCTGAGGGTTCCAACTACCGAAGCAAATACACCCCCTCGGTCTATATCTGCCACTAGGACAACCGGTGAATCTGCTATCTTGGCCATGGCCATATTTGATATGTCCAATTTATTTATATTTATCTCTACTGGACTACCTGCCCCTTCTAGGACTACAATATCATATTTTTTTTGGATCATATTATAGACCCCTTCCAACCAAGGTACTAGGTCAGGCTTCATAGCCTGGTAGTCACTAGAGGATATATTTTTTACAAGTCTACCATTCATTAAGAGTTGGGACATATGGTTTCCGGATGGCTTTAGAAGGATTGGATTCATATAGGCTCTCGGTTCTATATGACATGCCTCCGCTTGAAATACCTGGGCCCTTCCCATTTCTCCACCATACTTGTCTATATAGGAATTGAGGGACATATTCTGTGACTTGAAGGGGACTACCCTGTATCCATCCTGCCATAGGACCCTACAGATTCCTGCTGATATTATACTCTTACCTACGTTTGATGCAGTCCCCTGAAACATTATATTATTCAAAAGTCTTACCCCTCCCTTCACAATCTTATTGTCTAGACCTATATTCCACATCCAATTGCATATGTTCAAGACATATACTATGTAACCTATAAAGATACTCTTTCTAAACTTATGACCTATAAGGGTCTCTTATTAAATCTTCACTATAAGGTACAAATCCCATTAATTCAATCATTGGGAAGCCACTTGACATATCCAATATTGTTATCGTTGCATTTTGAAGTCTAAAATTCCAATGGATATCCAGACTCTTAGTCAGCAAATGAGATAGGATATTCCTTATAGTCCCCATATGCGAACAAATTAGTATATTCTTGTCGTTATCCTTATTTTCATCTATTATCATATCCAGTTCCCTGGCATTTCTCCGGTACATTTCCTCCAGATTCTCTCCCTCAGGGAACCTATAGCCTATGCTAGAAACCATCATATTCTCAGCCTCTTGAGGGTATCTCTCCCTTATCTCGTCATAGTTGAGACCGTCAAAAAGTCCAAAATTCATTTCCCTAAAGCCGTCTCTCCTGTCTATTTCCAGACCCTTGTAGTCAGCATAGGCCTCAATTGTCTGAACTGTCCTCTTAAGAGTTGATGTATATATCTTGTCTACCTCATACCTCTTCAAATACTCACACAGTCCCTGAGCCTGGGCCTTGCCAACCTGGCTAAGGTCACAGTCACTAAAACCCGAAAAGCTCTTGTGCTCGTTGTCTACGGTTAGCCCGTGTCTAACCAATATCAATTTATTCATTCTACCACCTCATTACAATCAAAATATATATCAAAAATACAATCTCACTAAGTTCAATTCCACATCCCAGTACATCCCCTGTGATACCACCTATCTTCTTATAGCTAGACCTCACAAGTAGCTTGGTCAAGATAAATGTGAGGACTATGGCTCCTAGTAGGTATGTAAATATGTAGGGATTAGGCTGGCTAAAATACGTCAAGACCCCTGCTGCCAATAGAGAAAATATACTCGCCAAAATTAATGTTGTCAGGCTAGATTTTCCTATAAACATATTCCCCATACCATTTTCTCTGGCAGGCCTAGTCTTGTATGTCATAAAGACTGCCCCCAAGCGTCCGACCAGTGGCATAAAACCTATACACCAGGCCATATTGTAGTCTATCAAGACTGCCATAGATATTAGCTTCAAAACAAGTAAAAATACTATGGCCAGTAGACTATTGGTACCCAGCCTTGGGTCCTTCATTATCTCTAAAATCCTATCCTTAGGCCTGTATGAAAAAAAACCGTCAAAGGTATCGCCAAAACCATCTATATGCAAGCCCCCAGTCAATACTACTTCCAACAGTAAAACTAGGCAGGCTTGGAGGTATATATTATCTATACCAGAAAAAATCCACTCAAATGCCCCGTTAGCCACCACTAGTATCAGGCCTATTAGGCCTCCAACCACCGGAAAATATACAATTCCCCTTTCCATATGTGGGTCGTAGCCTAGGTCATTTTTAATACTTATTCTAGTCAAAAACTGAAGTATATTCAAAAATCTCATGCTCGACCACCTCCAACTAAATCGTAAGCTATATATTACATCTCTTAATATAGACATACCAATTATACCTTTTATATATTATATTTGACCAACTACTTAACCCTTATAGGTTGACCTGATACCACAAAATACATGGCCTGACACCTATCAGCTATATACCTGTTGAGCTTGGATGCCAACTCCAAGAAGTATCTGGATAGGCTGGAGTCTCCTATTAAGCCCATACCCAATTCATTTGTCACAAATACTAGATCTAGGTCCTGGTCCTCTACCAGGTCTAATAGCTTGTCTATCTCCCTAAAAACGAGTCTTTCTTTTTCTAGCCTAAGTTCCTTATCACCTGCATCAAAGTTCATATTGTCATTAAACAATATATTTGTCACCATCATGGTCAGACAGTCAAATAAGATAAAATCATAGGCCTTGTCCAAGATGGATTGTTCTCTAAAAAACCTGTCAAAATCCCTGTAGGCCTCTAGTGTATCCCAACCATAGGATGCCCTTCTATCCAGGTGTTTTTTCTTTTTTTCTGCCATCTCATAGTCAAGTATCTTGGCAGTAGCTATATATAGAACCTTATTATTTTTCCCTATATCACGAGCATCTAGTCTCTTGTCATCAACTATCTTATTTTTACTTTCATCTTCTATGTTATTAGTTCTTCCAGGCTGTCCCAGGCAGATGTCCTCTGCAAACTTGCTCTTACCTGAATTAGCCCCACCGGTTACTAAAATTATCCTCGCCATACTAGCCACCCTACTTGCCCTGGTCAGCCTCGTAAGACCTCAAAAAGTCACCTATTGGCTCCTGACTGAACCTGGCCATATTATTATATGCATATATGGCAGAATCTATTATTGGCATGGCTAAGGCTGCACCAGATCCCTCTCCTAGACACATGTTCATATCCAAAATTGGATTCATCTTTAGTATATCGAGTGCCAACCTAGCCCCCTTTTGACCAGACAAGTGTGAAGGAATCAAATAATCTAGACTCTTCGGATTTATCCTATTGGCTATTAGGGCGGCTGCATAGGATATAAATCCATCAATAACAACCGGTATCCTATTGGCTGCACAACCTAATATTACACCCACCATACCACCTATTTCAAAACCTCCAACCTTGGCCAAGACCTCTATACCATCAGTTGGGTTGGGGTTATTTATCTCTATTGCCTTTCTGATGACATCAGCCTTATGCTTGAGCTCTTGACTAGGCAGACCTGCCCCAAAGTCAACAATGTCTATAGGGTCACGTCCAGACATAACTGACAGGATAGCCGTTGATGGTGTGGTATTGGATACACCTATCTCGCCTATGCCTATTATCTTGTAACCGTCAACTATACACCTCTCAGCTACCTCTATACCAATCTCTATAGCCTTGACTGCATCATCCATGCTCATAGCAGGCCCCTGGGCCATATTGTCAGTTCCTTCCCTTATCTTGTAGTTAAGGACACCGACTATGGATTCTCTCCCCTTCATACCTATATCCACTGCAACCATGTCTATATTATTGCACTTGGCTAGGCTGGCTACACCACATTTACCATTTACAAAATTCTCAAATTGTAGCCTAGTAATATCCTGTGGGTAGGGTGATACTCCCTCTGCATGGACACCGTGGTCTCCAGCAAAGGCTATTATGCACTTCTTGGGCCTGTCTTCAATTTCATCACTGCCATATACGCCTGCCATCATACAAGTGATATCCTCCAACCTACCCAAGGACTGAGGTGGATGTATAAGGTCATTCCACCTGGCCCTGGCCTTGTCTATACTCCTTTTATCTAGTGGGTATATATTCCTAGATATACTAACCAAAAGATTCATATCTTCCTCCATAAAATCATCTTATTTTTCTATCTTTCCATTCAAGTATTCTACAGCCTTACTAAGTTGTTGGTTCTTGTCCTTAATCTCTATAGTTGGCTTGATTCCCTTTTTGTCTATATAGCTACCATTTGGAGTAAAGTACTGGGCTGTAGTAAGCTTGTAGCCACTACCATCCCTCAACTTTAACATGCCTTGGACTAGCCCCTTTCCATAGGTAGTCTCTCCTATAGATATACCGGCCTTGTTATCAAGGATTGCCCCAGTCAATATCTCAGAAGCAGAAGCCGAATTACCATTTGTAAGGACTACTATAGGCTTGTCAATCTTTTCCTTGTCGCTACTCTTCATATATTCCTTGTGGCCCTGCCTATCCTGGGTATATACTATGACCGCCTTACCTAAAATCCTATCACATATATCTTCAACGACAGTCAGTAGTCCACCACCGTCATCTCTAACATCAATAATCAAGGCCTTCATACCCTGAGCCTCCAACTTGTCCAAAGCCTTCCTAAAGTCCTTGGCTGTGTCCTCTTCAAATCCCTTTATATTAATGTATCCAATCTTATTTTCCAACATCTTACTCTCTATGGATACTATCTTTATTTCTTTCCTAGTAATAGTCTTTTCTAACTTCTGGCCATCTCTCAAGAAACTTATCTTTACACTGGTATTTTCTGGTCCCCTTAGATTTTTAACTGCAATATCCATCTCCATATATGAGTATTTTTTTCCGTTTACAGCTATGACTAGGTCCCCCTTCTTCACTCCAGAAGCCTTGGCAGGACTATTGTCCATGACAGACTCTACTTTTATAGCTCCAGTTCCCTTGTCGGCACCAACCACAAATCCAATACCCACATACTTGCCTGTAGATACTTCTAGAAGTTGCTTCATCTCATCTGCAGTATAGTAGGCCGAATACACATCATCAAGCCCACTAAAAAGCCCCTTGTATGTAGCATCCTCTAGCTTTTTTTCGTCAGGTTTCTTATAGAATTCCTTCTTTATACTAGCTTCCAAGGCCTTGTACTTGGCATACTTCTTGTATTCTGCCGGCGGTACAAACCCCAAAAAGCCAATCTTAACCAATGCAAATCCAGTCACTATAGCCGTTACAAGCACTATAGCAACTGTCTTTATTACTCTTTTTTCTAAACTATCCTTCATAATATACCTTGCCTTTACTGTGATTACTATTAATTATTCACTATATCCAACACCTCAATATTATAGTCGCTCAACCTTTTGCAAACCACAATACCTCCTACTAACCTATATCCAAGATAGAAATTGCTTCGTTTACTATCCTCTCACTAGTCAAACCAAAGTGACTATATAGCTCCTGGGTCCTTCCAGACATACCAAAGCTATCATTGACACCTATCATCTTGACCCTGACTGGACAATGCTCTACCACGATTTCAGCCACAGCAGAACCCAAACCACCATGGATACTATGGTCCTCAACCGTTATTATTGCCCTAGTCTCCCTAGCGCAACCTATGATCGTTTCCATATCCATAGGCTTTATAGTTGATACATTGACCACCCTGGCATCTATACCAGCAGACTCTAGGTCACTAGCTGCATCCAGGGCCTTCTTGACCATGGGACCACAGGCAAGTATACTAATATCCTTACCCTCTCTCAAGACCTGGGCCTTGCCAAGCTCAAACATATAGTCATGGCCATATATATCCTCTGTATCATCCCTGACCATCCTCATATAGGTTGGGCCATAATCATCAGCCATAAATTTCACCATACTGGCAGCCTCTCTGGCATCAGCCGGTACCAGGACCTTCATATTTGGCAAGACTCTCATAGTAGCTATATCCTCCAAACTCTGGTGGGTAGCCCCATCTGGTCCTGTCATCAGACCTGCATGACTAGCACATAACTTGACATTTAGCCTGGCCATACATACAGTATTTCTTATAATTTCATAGGCCCTTCCAGTCTCAAAAACTGCAAAGGAACTAGCAAATACAGTCTTGTTAGTAGAGGCTAGGCCAGCAGATACACCTATCAGGTTCTGCTCTGCTATACCCACGTCTACAAACCTAGACGGAAAAGATTCTCTGAAATACTGGGTTTTTGTAGATGTAGCTAGGTCAGCATCTACAACTATTACCTCTTCTCTCTCATCTCCTATATCTACCAAGGCCCTTCCAAAGGCCTCTCTCATCGAACTCTTACTCATAAACTCTCCTATCTTAGCTCTTCCATGGCTAACTTAAACTCTGCTTCATTTGGTATATTACTATGCCATTCACAGGCATTTTCCATAAAGGAAACCCCCTTGCCCTTTATAGTATTGGCTATTACCAAGACCGGCTTGGATTCAATCTTGTCAAAGGTATTCAGGGCCCCAAATATCTGGTCAAAATCATGGCCATCTATCTCAAGGACATACCAGCCAAATGATGTGAACTTCTTGGCTATTGAGCCCAGACTCATAACTTCATCAGTAGAGCCATCTATCTGAAGTCCGTTCATATCAACTATAGCTAGAAGGTTGTCTAGCTTGTACTGGTTGGCAAACATAGCCGCCTCCCAGACCATACCCTCCTGCAATTCACCATCACCCAAGAGAGCATAGACATTGTAGTCGACATCATCAATCTTGGACGCCAGGGCCATACCACAAGCTGCAGACAGACCTTGCCCTAGAGATCCTGTAGACATATCTATACCATTGATCCTCAGCATATCAGGACTACCCTGAAGGTCTTCATTGAATTGCCTAAAACCATCCAATTCCTCTTCTAATAAAAATCCCTTTGCCGCTAGGGTTGCATATATAGCAGGCGAAGAATGTCCCTTGCACATGACAAACCTGTCCCTATCGGCCCTATCTGGGTTATGTGGATCTACATCCATCTTGCCAAAGTAGAGTGCAGTCAATATATCCACACAAGACAGAGAACCACCTGGATGGCCTGACTGGGCCTTGTATATCATCTTGACAACATTCCTTCTTATTTTTTTTGCCTTTTCATATAAGGCGTTATAATCTATCATTATATAATTCCTTTCCCTTTAGGTCGCCATTTGCAGCCTAATTTTATCTGTATTTGGATAGACCAATACATTTTTTATTATACTACAAATACTAGAGGAGGGGTACTGGTATCGGTTACTTGAGATATTATTGTAATTTTTCATTTTCATTTAATAAAGATAGGCTTGCCTAATAATAGCCCACTCAGATAGCTATACTACTGCAACTGCTATAGTCTTTAATAAAAATAGAGTTGACATTGGAGGTATGATAAGGTCTAATATAATTAGAATATATTTTTGGAGGATTTGATATGATTTATGGAATAGGCAATGATATTATTGAAATTGACCGTATACGTCAAGCTCTTGATAGGAATTCACGCCTTATAGATAAGCTTTTTTCTGATAATGAGATAGCAATGCTAAGGGCCAAGGGTTTCAAGGCCCAGTCTATTGCTGGAAATTTTTGTGCCAAGGAGTCCGTTGTAAAGGCTCTAGGAACAGGTCTTAGGGGTTTTAAAATATTGGACTTGGAAATTTTAAGGGATGAATTAGATAAGCCCTATGTGGTTATAGGTGGTAAATTAAAAGATATGTGTGACGAACTTGGTATTAGTCAGATAATGGTAACAATAGCCCACTCAGATAACTATGCTACTGCAACTGCTATAGCCTTATTATAAGGTTGGCATATAAGAGTAGTATCCTTAACACCTGTATACATCATCATCTTCTGACCTAGCACTTGTCACTGGAATCAGCCCCTTAGGACCTGGCCACGGACTTTTTATTTCACTCATAATATCACCTCTTCGTTTTATTTAAATACTGTTATTAATGTGTAGGCCACTAGGGTTATCAGCATATATACCGATATAAAGGCCGACATAAAACTTTCCTGGTCCTTGCCATCACACAAGGCAGATAGCTGAAGTGGTACTGGAAATCCAGTTGGACACATAAAATACAAGAAAACTGCTATCTTGAAATATGGGTCTGCCATTAGCCTTGGGAAGACTAGGAAAAATCCACCTATTATTAGGCCACATAGGACCAACCTTATCACCATCAGCGAGAAAAGCGACTTCAGGGTCGATAGGTCTACCTTGAGGTCATGGCCTAGAGTAAATAGGATTATACCTGTAATTGGTGCTAGGACTGCTGTCATGGTATTGCCATATAGGGTCGCAAGTCCTATAGATTCCAAGATACCATGCAGGCCTATAAGGTTGGCCAAGATGCCCAATAGCACTGCTAGCACAAAGGAATTGGTAAATATATTTTTTAGCAGCCCCTTTGCCGACTGGCCTGAATTGGCCTGCCCAGATACCAGTATAGGTACTAGACCAAAGTTTATAATTATACCGGCCACGTCAAATGTGACTATATTAAGGGCGTAGGCTGAACCTACTAGGCTTATATATAGGGGTAGGGCTACATTGCCTCCCTCACAAGTCATCAATAGAAATGGTGCCAAAGACCTATATCTCTCACCCACAAACCTAGACAGTATCTTACCTATCAAATATACTAGGATCCAGGCCACATCTAAAAATACTATCTGCTTCAATAGGTTTATAGACAGGTCGGATACAAATATTACATGAAATATCAGGGCTGGAAATAGGATTCCAAATACTATTTTCTTGGCTCCTTCTTTTTGGTCCCAGCTAATCCAATTCTTGCTCCTAGAAACTAAACCTAGAAACACCATGAAAAATACTGGAAACAGGGTTTCTACAACTTTCATCAAATCCTCCATCATACTAATAAAGATATATATAAATTTAAACGCTGACATGACAAGACCAACTTGGAATCGTCACAATCAGCGTTACATTCAATAATCTAGTCTGGAATCAGCTCAAACTTGGCTATCCTCCAGGCTCCATCTTTTATCTTTACTAGCCATACTTTTTCTTTTTTATTTTTGTATTTCTTTTTCTTGCTATCCTTGTAATCCTTGTTGCCATACTCACCATACATAATAGTAGGATCGTGAGTATCAAAATACTCTATGTCGTATGTAACTTCGTACAGGACAGTATCATCCAAGGAGAAAACCTCAGTCTTGCCATCCCTTCTCGGAAATGTAATCGGCTTACCCGAATAGTCTAATTTTTCCTTGCCAACCATATGTAGGTTTTTGATATTTTTAATCATCTGGGATGTAATCCTATGACCTGGCTCCCCCTTGTCATTGTACAATTCCCACCTACGATATGGCCTGTCATTTAAAACTAGGAAGGGTACATTCTTACCCATTCGAATTTCTAACGAACCATAGTACTTGTCTATAATGTTCTCTGGATATATCTCATCCAAGGGAACCTTAGCATCGTGCTCTTTCGACATTGCATATAGTCCAAAAACTGCGGCTAGTAATACAAACACAATAATAACTACCCAATGTCTAATTTTCATTATTAAACCTCATTTTCGCGCCAAGCAGCGGATTCAGTCAGTATAACAGTCTCAGTATCTGAATTTACAGTTACAAAGCCATTGCCTATATCAGCTGTCTTAAAAGGACCCCCGTCTTTCTTGATTCTCAATTTACCTTCTTTGATACCTGCTACAATGGGTATGTGTCCCTTCAATATGGCCCTGTCCCCTAGGGTTGTCCTAAAGATTGCCATATCTACCTGGTCCTCATAAAAAGTGCTGTTTGGAGTTACTACTTTTAAACTAAACATTAGTTAGCACTTCCTTTCGCCTTTCTAACTGCATCTTCTATAGTACCTACAAAGAGGAATGCTGATTCAGGTAGATCATCATGCTTACCTTCAAGTATTTCCTTAAAGCCTCTGATAGATTCCTTGACTGGTACATATACACCCGGTATACCGGTAAACTGTTCACCTACTGTAAATGGCTGTGACAAGAATCTCTGAATCTTTCTAGCCCTAGCAACCGTAACCTTGTCTTCATCAGAAAGTTCATCCATACCCAAGATAGCTATGATATCCTGCAATTCTCTATATCTCTGTAGAATTGATTGGACTCCTCTAGCTACCTCATAGTGTTCCTTACCAACTATATTAGGGTCTAGTACTCTTGATGTAGACTCTAGTGGATCAACTGCCGGATAGATACCTAGCGATGATATCTGTCTAGACAATACTGTTTTAGCATCCAAGTGGGAGAATGTTGTCGCTGGTGCTGGGTCAGTCAAGTCATCAGCTGGCACATAGACTGCCTGTACTGACGTGATTGAGCCCTTCTTAGTTGATGTAATCCTCTCCTGTAGGGCTCCCATTTCTGTTGCTAGTGTAGGCTGGTAACCAACGGCTGATGGCATACGTCCTAGTAGGGCAGACACCTCAGAACCAGCCTGAGTAAATCTAAATATATTGTCTATGAATAGTAGGACGTCCTGTCCTTCCTGGTCTCTAAAGTGTTCAGCCATCGTAAGTCCTGTTAGGGCAACTCTCATTCTGGCTCCTGGTGGCTCATTCATCTGACCAAATACCATGGCAGTCTTGTTGATAACACCTGACTCAGTCATTTCACCATATAGGTCATTACCTTCTCTGGTTCTCTCTCCAACACCTGAGAATACTGATATACCACCGTGTTGCTTGGCTATATTGTTGATCAATTCCTGAATTAGGACTGTCTTACCAACACCGGCACCACCGAATAGACCGATCTTACCACCCTTTAGGTAAGGGGCAAGTAGGTCTACTACCTTTATACCTGTTTCCAAAATTTCCGCCTTAGTTTCAAGTTCATCATAGGCTGGTGCTTCCTTGTGGATGGGTGATAGGGCAACTCCCTCTGGAGCTGGCTTTAAATCTATTGCCTCTCCTAGTACATTAAATACTCTGCCCAAGGTTTCTTTTCCAACTGGAACTGATATGGGTGCTCCCGTATCTATGGCATCCATACCCCTGACTAACCCATCAGTAGCACTCATGGCTATACACCTTACAGTGTCATTACCTATGTGCTGGGCTACTTCGGCAACTATCTTATTTCCATTTTCTAACTTTATCTCTAAAGCATTTAATAGGTTAGGTAGATTTTTTTCATCTTCAAACCTAATATCTAGTACAGCTCCTACGACCTGTACAATTTTTCCTATGTTTGCCATTTTTTCCTCCTTACTTTAGAGCTTCAACACCGGCACTGATCTCAGTTATTTCCTGAGTAACAGCACTCTGTCTAGCCCTATTGTAGCTAAGTTCTAAGTTTTGAATCATTTCATTTGCATTATCTGTGGCTGATTCCATGGCAGTCCTTCTAGCCCCTTGTTCAGAAGCATATGACTCCACTATGGCCCCATTTATGGTACCTGAAATATAGTTTGGTATCAAGAATTCTAGAACAGATTTTGCTGAAGGTAGGTACTGAACCTTGGCCCTTGAATTATTGTCTGTCTTTTTAAACCTCTTGACAAATTCTTCTGCTTCCTTGGCTTCTTCCTGTCTTCTCTCTTCTCTCTCACGAATAATCTCTTCACTAATATATACATTAGGATCTTTTTCTTCCTGCTTTTCCCTATATCTCTCACCGCCATACTCCAGTGGCTTGTCAAAAACCAAAGGTAATAGTTTAATGACCTTAGGCTTTTGTGACAAGGCAGATTCAAATTCTGTATAAGTAAGGATTACTTGATCGACTTCACCTTCCTGATACATCTTCATTAGTTTTTCAGTGATAGCCCTTACTTCTTCATACTCATACTTTTCTGCTGATTCAATCCTATCTATTATTTTTACATCTCTCTTGGAAAAATAGTCATATGACTTTTTTCCTACTGTTATTACATAATCTTCGACTAACCCCATGTACTTTTCTGCCTCTTTAAAAGCATTTGAGTTATATCCACCTGCCAGACCCCTATCTCCAGCTATTACTAGGTGACACCTCTTCTTCAAGTCTCTAGACTTTAAAAATTGACTGTTTACCCCCCTAGTATTCATAGAGATATCAACTATAGTTTCATACATAGTGTTGAAGTATGCACTAGAGTCTTCTGCGGCCTGTTTAGCTTTTCTCAATTTTGATGAGGCTACCAGATGCATGGCGTTAGTAATCTGCTTGGTACTATTTACGCTGGCAATACGATTCTTGATTGCCTTCATTCCAGCTCCTGCCATTGTACGCCTCCTTTAAAATTATACTTCTGACTTGAATTTTACCTTGAACTCTTCTATTGCCTTTGTAAGCTCTTCGTTAAAGTCTTCAGCCTTTAGTATCTTTTCAATTATTTCAGGGTGTACGCTATCCATATAGCTGTATAGTTCCTCTTCAAACCTCTTGATATCCTCTAAATCGATATCTGCTAATAGGTTGTTGATTACTGCATATATTATAATTACCTGGTTTTCTACTGTTACAGGCTTGTGTTCTTCCTGCTTTAGGACTTCTACTATTCTCTGTCCTTGGGCTAGTCTCCTCTTAGTATCCTCATCCAAGTCTGAACCAAACTGAGAGAAGGCAGCAAGTTCTCTATACTGAGAATATGCTAACTTTAGGGTACCAGCTATCTTCTTCATTGACTTGATCTGGGCTGAACCACCAACTCTTGATACTGATATACCAGGATCTACGGCTGGCCTAATACCTGCATAGAATAGTTCTGGCTGTAGGTAAATCTGACCATCTGTGATTGATATTACATTAGTTGGTATATAGGCAGCTACGTCACCAGCCTGTGTTTCAATTACTGGTAGGGCTGTCATTGACCCTCCACCCAATTCATCAGAAAGCTTGGCAGCCCTCTCTAGTAGTCTTGAATGTAGGTAGAATACGTCACCTGGATAAGCTTCACGTCCTGGTGGTCTCCTAAGTAGTAGGGACATTTCTCTGTAGGCAACTGCCTGCTTAGAAAGGTCGTCGTATACTATTAGGACATGCTTGCCATTGTACATAAATTCTTCACCTATAGCAGCACCTGCATATGGAGCTAGGTACTGTAGTGGAGCAGATTCTGAAGCTGTAGCTGACACTACTATTGTGTAGTCCATAGCACCAAATTCTTCAAAAGTTGAAACCAACTGGGCTACAGTCGACCTCTTTTGTCCTATGGCTACATATATACATATTACATCCTTGCCCTTCTGATTGATGATAGTATCTGTAAGAATAGAAGTCTTACCAGTCTGTCTATCACCTATTACTAGCTCTCTCTGGCCCCTACCAATTGGTATCATAGAGTCAATTGACTTGATACCTGTCTGTAGCGGTTCGAATACTGACTTCCTGCTCATAATTCCAGGAGCTGGATATTCAACTGGTCTAGTCTTGTTAGTTAGTATATCACCCTTGCCGTCTATTGGTTGACCTAGGGCATTTACTACTCTACCTATCATGGCCTCTCCAACTGGTACTTCAACTATCCTACCAGTCCTCTTTACCACATCGCCTTCCTTGATACCTGAATCATCACCAAGCACAACAGCACCTACTACCTCTTCTTCAAGGTTAAGGGCCATACCGTATACCTTATTTGGGAATTCAAGTAGCTCACCTGACATAGCATTTTCAAGACCATATACACTTGCTATACCGTCACCAACGTTTAATACGCTACCAGTGTCGGTAAGTTTTATCTTATTGTCATAATTCTTAATCTGACTTTTAATTATGGAACTTATTTCCTCTGGATTTAAATTCATTGGTTCACCACCATTTCTTATGATATTACCTGAGAAAGTGTATCCTTGATGCCTTCCAATCTAGACTTCAAGCTACCATCTATCTCTTCGTTACCTATTTTCACAAGGGCACCACCTAGGATCCTCTCGTCTATCTCATTTGTTAATTTTATCGTCTTATTGTATTTAGCAGAAAGCTTGCCCTCTAGTTCAGCCAACTTGTCTGGACTGAGTGCTATAGCAGTTATTACCTTTCCTTCTGCGACATTATTCTTTATATCCAACATCTGCTTATATGACTTCACAATCGAGTCTAGCTCTGTAGTCCTTGAATTTTCAATCAGAACCATCAAGAAGTTTCTAGCATTTTTTGACAGCTTGTCCGTAAACAGCTGGTCTGCTATCGACAACTTTTCGTCCTTGCCTATAAAAGGGGACCTCAATACGTCATATAGGTTTGTATTTTCTAAAATAAGCTTGTTTAAATCCTCTATCTCAGAATATATTTGAGAAAGCTGATTTTCTTCTTCTGCTAATTGAAATAAAGCCTCTGCATATCTACTTGCAACCTGACTAATCATTCTTAGCTTCTCCTACTTCTTTAATAAAGTTATCTATCAAATCTTCATGCTTGGCCTTGTCTATGTCCTTTTCGATGACCTTTGAGGCTGCCAAAACAGCTATCTCAGAAATCTCAGACTTGATATTATTAAATGCCTGTTCCTTTTCCTTTGCAATTTCATTGTTTGCCTTTTGCTTGATATATTCAGCTTCCTTCTTGGCTTCTAAAATTATAGTGTCAGACTTTTCTTCTGCCCTCTTTCTTGCAATATCAACTATCATCTGACCCTCATCACGAGCATCCTGGACCTTGGTCTCATACTCTGACTTAAATTTCATGCCTTCTTCCTTTGCCTTTTGGCCTGCTTCTATATTATTCTTTATGTCAGCCTCTCTGGCATCCATCACATCAATTACCTTTTTGAAAAGTATCTTTCTCAATATCAAGAACAATATTAGCACATTGGCCAAGGTAAAGAATAGCTCATATGTCAAGCCTACCAATGGCTTAAATTCCATATTTGTTGCCTCCCATCTTTAGCTGTTTTTTCGATTACATATGTATCCAAGGGTTAACAAATATTAGTATAATTGCTATTACTAGACCGTATATAGCTGAAGACTCTGCAACCGCCTGACCTAATAGCATAGTTGATATTATATCACTCTTTGCTTCTGGCTGGTTGGCTACTGCCTCTGCCGCCTTACCTGCTGCAAATCCCTGACCTGCACCTGTACCTATACCTGTTGCTGCTGCTATACCAGCACCTATAGCTGAACCTGCTATTGCTATTCCTAAACTCATTCCTTCTAACATATTCTTTTCCTCCTAAATTTTCTAATTTCCATTTTTATATTTTTTCTTTTAATTCTTATTCTTGTGTAGCTCCACTTACAAATACCATTGTCAGCATTATAAATATGAAAGCCTGTAGTGAACCTGCAAATAGGTCAAAATACAGGTGTAGTGGAACTGGTATCAAAAATTCCCCAATCGGAATATTCAATGAAGGTATCATACTTGAAAAATACTCCAACATCTTGTAGAACAAGGACATTATTATAGAACCGCCTAATATATTACCAAAGGGACGGAAACTCAATGATATTGGCCTTGCAAATTCACCAATTATATTAAGTGGTGCCATCAAAGGTGTTGGTTCTAATAGTTCCTTGAAATAGGCTATACCCTTGAACTTTACACCCATTACATAGATCATAAAGAATGTAATCAATGCCCAAGCTACAGTTGTATCCAAGTCTGTGGTCGGTGACCTAAAGCCTAACATTACTATCAGGTCTGAACATACAAAGAACAAGAATATCGTTCCAATATATGATATCATCCAAGGTGCACGCTTTATAAAAGCTGTTCCCGTAGTCTCCGTAACCAAGTTTCTAAGTCCACCAATCGCCCATTCCAAAAATACCTGTTTCTTGCTGATTGGAACTTTCTTGATATTCCTGGTAAGTAGTAGGGCTACAATTATCAAGAAGGCCATTATCAACCACTGGGTTACTATGGTCTCACTTAGCTTGAAGTTGCCAAAATAGAGAACATATTTTGCTTGATACATAAGCCTAATCCTCCTTTCTCATTTTCTTTATTAAATTTTTGCCTCCAAGGAGGTTTTGGGCTTTTATTACTATATTCGTACTAATCAAGCCAAATGCAACAGTATATACGTTTATATGTTTTGTAATTGCTGCAAAAACTAGGATAGCCCCGTAGATAAAAATTCTAAAAACATAGCTTCCCAATGATGACAGGGTAGCTCTTGTCTTGTCCCTATCCCCTAGACCATCTAAATTTTTAGCTATAGAAAGTAAGCCCAACATGGCGACTATACTACCTGCTATCAGGCCTGCCATGGTAGAAACTGAAGCCTTACCAATCAAGACTATTACTACTAGTCCCACCAAGTCATAGACCCCTATACCCATGTATATTTTCTTCAAATTTTCTATCAATTGTTTATCCAATGCATCACTTCCTAACCCATCAACATATAAACCTATACACTATTACTCTATCCATCCTCCAAGAGGTCCCTATTTGTATTTTTCATCTTTTTTAGTGAATACTTTTAGGGTCTTGTATAGGCTAACAAAGGCACTTGCTATGCCTAGCACTATGAATATTATCGAAAAAATTGGCGAAGTACCAAACTTCTTATCAATAGTTATCCCTATAAACCCACATCCAAATATACATACAACAACCATTATTCCCAATTGTGTAAGTAATGAAAAAGACTTCATAGCTTCAAACCATACACTATTTTTACCCATTTTTCCTCCATAAATTCAATTGACTACTCATTATATCACATTTAACTTTTAATTACCCTTAAATATACCCCACTTATGCAAATTTTAAAAATAATTAATATTTATTTTACGGTTGATTGTATAATCAATTTGTACAACTGAATAAAAAAATGATTCATTGCGA
>OHAD01000599.1_pt1 | contig 40839 bp, 47 predicted proteins | sample 1577011 | NCBI WGS metagenome assembly OHAD01 (sample SAMEA3541510, study PRJEB24748) | human gut metagenome | biome: human gut; feature: human-associated habitat; material: faeces | place: China | collected 2012 | reverse complement strand
ATTTAAGAATTAGAGCTTTAAGAGAACAAAAAAGAAAAAAAATTCGTATGCAGTGTATTCTTTTTGGGTCAACGTTATTAGTATGTGCTGCAATAATTTATATGGAAGTATATTTGGTTTTTGAAGTTGTAAAAATGGGAAAAGTATCTAGGGAAATTTATATAGCAGCGATAACCGGAGTTGTTATTGTGCTTGGCATAGCGGCTTTAAATATGATTTTTACTATAAATTTAGAAAATACTACTTTTAATATTGACAAAGAAATCTACAATCTTGGGGAAAAGTTTTACTTGAATAATCAATTGGATCCAGACAATAAAAAGTATTTTGAAAAAAAATTGTTATTAGAATACGATATAGATGATTAAGCAACTTCGGTTGCTTTTTATTATTTTATCAAGAAAGAGGTGTATTCGTATGGGAGGAAGAGGTTCGTATGTTAGTAGAGGAAAAACAGTAGGTTTAACTGTTACTTATTCTGATGGTTCAACAGGTCATTTTAGAACGACTAAAGATGGGCGCACTATTTCATTGGGAGGAGCTGGATTAACCGGTTCAGGAGTTCATGAAGTCCCTAGAACTTTAAATGAAATAGCATCAGCAGCAAGAACGCAAGGACTTAAAGTTACAAGACATAACCAACGTAGTTTAGATTTGATGGACGGAGCACATAATGAAATGCGAAAAAAAGCTAATAATGAACTTGATAAGCTTTGGGTTAAAAGTGCTGGAACTCCTAGAAAAGGTTGGAAAGGACATTAATACAGTGAAAGATTATGAGCGATAGAATAAATACAATCAAAAAATACAACTTGCATCTTTATGATGCATTTGAAACAGATGGCGATTTTGAAATGCCAGTTATTCATAGAGAAAATATCATTCCTGATAAATTAATTAGTTTTAATTATATGCTTTCTTCTAAAGATAAACATGTAGGGGTACATATGTTTGTTGATGATTACCAGTTTGAAAGGCTATGGAATCAGCCCGAGCGGTACATAAATAGTTTAAAACAATTTGATTGTGTGTTCACTCCTGACTTTAGCCTTTACATGGATATGCCTATAGCAATGAAAATATGGAATACATATCGTAGTAGATTACTTGGTCAATACTGGCAAAATCAAGGTATTAAAGTTATCCCAATCGTTTCATGGGCTGAACTTCAAACATTCGAATTTTGTTTTGATGGTATTGAAGAAGAAAGCATTGTCGCTATTTCAACCGTTGGAGTTAAACAAGATCCATTTGCTATTGAAGTATGGAAAGACGGAGTAACGGCCATGATAGAGAAGATTCATCCTTATGCGATATTGATTTATGGTGAAAGGATTAAATTTGATTTTAAAGGTGTACCAGTGTTTTGGTATGACAATGATACAATCAAAAGATTGCGAAAGATTGAGGTAAAATAGTCATGGGTGGACGTGGTGCAAGTAGTGGAAGAAGTACTAAAGGTAAAGCTTATGGAACTGAGTACAGTACTGTATTTCAATCAGGAAATATTAAATTTATTAGGAAAAATGATAACTCATCTATAAACACTCCTATGGAAACAATGACTAATGGTAGGATTTATGTAACGCTTGGTCAAAATGATAAACCAAAGTCGATAACTCAATATTCAAATGATGGTTTAAGAAGAAAACAAATTGATATTACTGGAAAACCTCATAAAATCAATGGAAAATTTGTGCTTCCTCACACCCATGAAGGATATTGGCACGATGAAAAAGGAACACATGGTTTATATGATAGAGAGAAAAAGTTAGTTGCAAATGTAAAAGAAATATGGAAAAATAGAAACAGATAGTGATTCGTATACGAGTGAGTACAGCCTGATATTTATAAGCTAGATATCATCAAGCGTTAAAAATGAAGTAGCTAGTGATTGACGCTTATATCTTTCAACTTTTTTAGTTGTACGGGAAAGGTCCGGTTGAAATCCGGAACGCTATCTATAGCATCTTGTTTATTCAAGGTGCTTTTTTTGTTAGAAAAAACGGAGGTGGTGACATGATTTGGAAAAACACGAGTTAGCTTTTGAAGATTACAAAAACGGTATGAAACAGAAAGAAATTGCTAAAAAATACAATACAACTATTAATACTGTCAAGTCATGGTCACGACGTTACGAGTGGTCCAAAAAGAAGAAAAAGGGTGCACACCAAAATAAAAGGGTGCACACCAAAAAAGAATGCAAAAAAATAGCTGAAGAAATAGTAGAATCAAGTGAGTTGGATGAAGAACGCCAACTTTTTTGTATTTATTATCTAAAATATCACAATATGGTTAAAGCCTATTTGAAAGTTAAACCTAAAGCAAGTTACGGAAGTGCATGTGTTATGGCTTCTCGTTGGCATAAGGAACCAGCGGTTCAAGAAGAAATTAAAAGATTGAAACAAGAAATGTATACTGATGCACTTCTTGATTCAAATGACATTGTACAAAGATACATTGATATTGCTTTTTTAGATGATGAAGAAATGGATGGAAAAGCTATTAGGATGAGTGATTCGTTAAAAGCTCTTGAATGGCTATCTAAACACTTAAATATGGCTAATAAGGAACAAAAGGCCAAGATTGATTTGATTAAGGCACAAACAAGAAAGATTACAATTGACGATGAACAAGAAGAAATTATAGATGATGGTTTCTTGGAAGCATTAAACGCTAGTGCAAAAGAGGATTGGGAAGATGAAGAAGATTAGAACAGTATTCAAATTCAAACCTTTTAGCAAAAAACAGCGTAAAGTTTTGAATTGGTGGACTGAGAATTCACCAGTTAAAGATAAAGATGGAATTATCGCCGATGGCTCAATCAGATCAGGAAAAACTGTTTCAATGTCTCTTTCTTATGTGATTTGGGCCATGTCTAACTTTAGTGAGTGCAACTTTGGAATGTGTGGTAAAACAATCGGTTCTTTTAGACGTAATGTTTTGAATATTTTAAAACTGATGCTTTGGTCGAGAGGATATAAACTGAAAGATCATCGAGCTGATAACATGGTTGAAATTGCTAAAAAAGGTGTAACCAATTATTTTTATGTCTTTGGTGGTAAAGATGAAAGCTCTCAAGATTTGATTCAAGGTATCACACTTGCAGGATGCTTCTTTGATGAAGTGGCTTTGATGCCTGAATCATTCGTGAACCAAGCAACTGCTCGTTGTTCTGTTGAAGGTTCAAAATGGTGGTTCAACTGCAACCCCGACGGACCATTTCATTGGTTTAAAATTAATTGGATTGATAAAACAAAAGAAAAGAACATCATTTATTTACATTTCACAATGGATGACAATCTTTCCTTGAGTGAGAAAATCAAACAAAGATACAAAAGTCAATGGAGCGGTGTTTTCTATGATAGATACATCAAAGGACTTTGGACTGTTGCAGAAGGTATCATTTATGATATGTTTAATAAAGATAAACATGTTGTTGATGATTGTGATTGTTTGATTGATAGTAAAAGTTATAGATATGTCAGTTGTGACTATGGTACACAAAATGCCATGGTCTTTTTGCTTTGGAATAAAGGAACTGATGATATTTGGTATTGTGTTGATGAATATTACTATTCAGGGCGTGACACGAAGATTCAAAAAACTGATAGTGAATATGCGGATGATTTAGTTAAATTTCTTAACGAAAGAGAAATATTCCAAATTGTTGTAGACCCCTCTGCAGCATCATTTATTGCTGAACTAAAGAAAAGAGGATTTAGGGTTAAAAAAGCTAAGAATGATGTATCAAATGGTATTCGATTAGTCAGTACAATGCTTAATCAAAGCAAAATCAAGTTTTTTAGTAAATGTAGAAATACAATTAAGGAATTTTCAGTCTATGCATGGGATCCTAAAGCGAGTGCTCGAGGAGAAGATGCTCCAATTAAGCAAAATGACCATGCAATGGATGCTATCAGATATTTTATCTATACAATTTTAAAAGGCTCAGGACTTAACACTAATTTGGAAGGAGGTATTTAATGAAGACATTAGAGGTAATTGCAAAAGATGAAATTTTTACCATTTCCGATGATGAAACAATGGATATCAAACATTTGAATAAATACATTGCTAAGCACCAGCAATTAAATGGTTCAAGATATAAAAAGTTAAAAGATGGATATGAAGGGTTCTATCCAATTATGATGTACCAGGATAAACCACAATACAAACCGGATAACCGTATAATCGTAAACTTTGCTAAATACATAGTAGATACGTTTAACGGTTTTTTTATTGGTATTCCAATCAAGGTATCATCAACAGATGAAGAGGTTGCTACTTACATCAATGAATTGGATAAGAGAAATCATCAAGATGATAACAATGCAGAGATTTCAAAAAACTGCAGTATCTATGGCAAATGTTATGAAATGTATTTTATCAATGAAGACGCAAAGGTGGGTATTAGGTACATTGAACCAACAAAAGGATTTATGGTTTATGACGATTCAGTCGTACCGCAACCACGATATTTTGTTACATATTATTATGATTCAAATAATGTTATGCATGGATATCTAAGTGATGATTCCTATGTATATGAATTTAGCAATAAAGGCGGAATGAGCTTTGGTGATGGCGATTTACATGGATTTGATGGTGTTCCAGTTACTGAATATGTAGAAAACGCCGAACGCATGAGCGCTTTTGAAAGTACATGGTCAATGATCAATGCCTACAATAAAGCAATAAGCGAAAAGGCAAATGATGTCGATTACTTTGCGGATGCTTATTTGAAAATCGTTGGTGCAAGACTTGATGAAAATGGTGTTGTTCAAATCCGCAATAACAGGATCATTAATTTTGATGAATCTGCAGCAGAATTAGATATTGCTTTTCTAGAAAAACCTAATGCGGATACTTCTCAAGAAAACTTGATTAATCGTTTAGAAAGATTGATTTTTCAAATGTCTATGACGCCAAATATCAATGATGAAAATTTTGGAACGAGTTCAGGAATAGCTCTTAAATACAAGCTGCTTTCTATGTCTAATTTGGCCAAGACAAAAGAAAGAAAATTCACTGGTGCTTTAGATAGAAGATATAAGCTGATTTTCAGTAACCCAATCAACACAGTTCATGAAGATAAATGGGTTGATGTTACTTATAAGTTTAGTCAAAACTATCCAGCAAACGTACTTGAAGAAACTCAAATTGCTCAAAACTTAGAAGGAGTTGTTTCTAAAGATACTCAACTATCTTCTCTTTCAATCGTTGAAGATGTTCAAGAAGAAAAAGAAAAAATCAAGCAGGAAGATGAAACTTCTAAAGAATCTATTGTTGATAAAAGGATGTTCAAATAATAGATGAACAGCGCTGAATATTGGCGTTTAAGAGAAGAAAAACAACGCTTGAAGAATATCAAAGATGAAAAAGAGTATGATAAGAAGATTAAAGAAATCTATCAAAGAATGATGGATGAAGTACAATCTGAAATCAATAACTTCTACGCTAAATATGCAAAGGATACTGGTATCACAATGGCTGAAGCTAAAAAAAGAGCTTCTAATTTGGATATGGAAGTTTATTCAAGAAAAGCTAAAAAGTATGTTGAAGAAAAGAATTTTTCAAAACAGGCAAATAAAGAAATGAAACTTTACAATTTGACAATGAAAGTTAATAGACTTGAATTGTTAAAAGCGAATATTGGTTTAGCTTTAGTGAGTGGCCATGATGAATTGGAAAAATACATGGATGAACTTCTTGAAAATAGAACACTTGATGAAATACAAAGACAAGCTGGTATTTTAGGACCAACAATTTTAGATAATGCTGATACAGTACATTCAATTGTCAACGCATCATTTCACAATGCAACATTCAGCGATAGGATTTGGATGCATCAAGATTTGCTAAAGTATGATCTTGAGAGTTTGCTAGCAACAGGACTTATCCAAGGAAAAAATCCTAATGAATTAGCCAGACTATTAAGAAAACGTTTCAATGTTAAAATCAGTGATGCACAGCGATTGATGAGGACTGAACTTGCTAGGGTTCAAATTGATGCCCAACAAAGGTCATATGAAGCTAACGGAATTGATGAATATGAATATATAACATGTGGAATTGGTGATGCTTGTGATACCTGCAGGGCATTGAATGGTAAAGTTTTTCCCGTTAAAAAGATGAATGCTGGAGACAATGCTCCGCCAATGCATCCAAATTGTCATTGTTCAACAGGCCCTCATATGGATAGAAAAATCTATAATGAATGGCTTGATGGACTTGCAAATGGAAAACACAGTTTGAGATTGGATGAATATAAAAAGATTTCAGATGTAAAAAATGATTTAAAAAAACAAATTGCATCTTTATCTAAAAGTGAAAAAGAAATTCTTACAAGATATACTGGCAATCTTGCTATGCAAATTAATTTTGCTTTAAATACTGGACGTGAAAGAAAATTCAAAAAGGAAATAGCAATGTTAGATCATGCACTAAGTAAAGGAAAGATTCCAGATGATTTAATTTTATATCGAAAAATAGATAGTAAAGTTCTACTAAATAAAAGAAATGTTTCTGACAATGACATGTTTAGTTTAAAAGGTACTACGAAAACAGAGAAAGGATATTTGTCTACATCATTTAAAAACTTTGATTATAAATTAAGAGATGTAAATCTTGTTATGAAAATTCCAAAAGGTTATAAAGGCGCATTGTATATTGAACCATTAGCAAAAGAAAGTTATAAAAATCAAGATGAGGTTTTGTTTAAAAGAGGTGTGTGCTACAATATATGTGAAGTAAAAAAAGAAAAAGATAAATACACTTTAATAGTGGAGGTAAAGATAAATGATTGATTACGATAAATACCAATTTCATATTAAAGTTATAGGAAGCAAAGAAGAATTTATAAAGCATATTGAAGATTTTAAAAAAGCTGCTCCTTATTATACAGAGGAAGACATAGTAGCAATTCTTGATGAAGAACAAGACAAAAAAATAAGGCCTTCTTTTTGGAATAGACCTTGGATGTAAGCCGACAAATAGTCGGTTTTTATTTTATCTAAATTTAAGAAAGGAGGAAGTCTATGGCTGAAGGATTAAGACCACATCATCATTGTTGTTTTATTTATGATATAAAAAGACATTATAATCATAGAAGACATTGTGTGATTAAGAAAGTTACATATAAATGTATGATGTGTGACTATATGACACATGAGATTTATGAATGTTATGAACCACCGCCAAAACCTAAAACCAAAGCATTAGAACGAAATAAGAAGAAATATGGCAATCGTGAATGATTGTTTTTTATTTTCTAAAAGAGGAACATATATGATCAAAATTACAGTTGGAATCTCTAAAGAACATATAGCAGTAAAATGTGTTGGTCATGCAAATTACAATACATGTGGCCAAGATATTGTTTGTGCAGGAGTATCTGTTCTTTTACAAACACTTTGCTACAGTTTAGAAGAAATAACCAAAGATAAAGTAACGTACTCCTTGAAAGAAGGAGAAGGCGTTGTAGGAGTATATCACCCCACATGCAAATCCTTAACACTTGCTAAAGCATTTGTTATTGGGTGTCGAGATATAAGTAATAGATATCCTGATTATGTACAATTAGAAATCAAAAATTAGCGCATGTAGCGCTTTTTATTTTGTCCAAGCATTTACGACATTAAAAGATATGGATGAGTCAGGCGTGGAAACTTTAAGCTACGGAAAAGAGCAGGCGTGTAACTCTCTAAAAGATACGGGTAGGAGAAATTAATATGAAAAAAGAATTAGAAAAATTATTAAAAAGAAATTTAAATTTACAGTTATTTGCTGATGATGGCGGAGAAGGTGGTTCAAGTGGTGATGATCCTGAAGATAAATCAGATGATGGGAAAGAAGATAAAAAATACACTGATGAAGATGTAAACAACATCATCAATCGAAAATTCGCCGAATGGGAAAAAAGACAAAAAGAAAAAAGTGCAAAAGCTGCAGAAGCTGAACGTTTAAAAAACATGACCGAAGAAGAAAAAAGAAAACACGAAATGGAAGAACTTCAAAAGAAAATTGCCGGTTATGAAAAAGAAAAAGCTATTGGAGCAATGACAAAAGTTGCAAGAGGAATCTTAAATGATTCAAAAATTGTTGTTAATGATGAGCTATTAGGAAATCTAGTAGCTGAAGACGCTGAAACAACAAAAGCAAACGTAGAAAGCTTTGTTAAAAACTTCAATGACGCTGTTCAAAAAGCTGTAGCTGAAGCTTTAAGAGGAAAAACTCCTCGCTTAAAGGATGGTTCAAAAGAATTGACCAAAGAAGATATCTTAAAAATTAAAAATAGATCTGAACGTCAAAAAGCAATGGCTGAACATCCTGAATTATTTAAATAAAAAGGAGAGAAATATATGAGAAAACAATTTAATTTGCAATTATTTGCAGCACCAACAAATACAACAGTCACAACTGATTTAGAACCAGGTATTTCGATTGATTATACTTCTAGAATCAGTTCAAATATCAATGAGTTACAAGACTTATTAGGGGTTACAGAATTAACTCCAATGTCTTCAGGAACTACAATCAAAATCTATAAAATGGAAGTTGGTACAGTTGCTCCTCAAGTCGGAGAAGGAGAAACAATTGGCTTAACTAAAGTAACTAGAAAGAAAGTCAAAGATATTGACCTAGTATTAGAAAAATATCGTAAATCAACTACTGCCGAAGCAATTCAACGTTCAGGACGTAATATTGCTATCAATCAAACTGATGAAAAAATGGTTGGTGTCATTCAAGGACAAATCAAAAAGACTTTTTATTCTACATTAAAAGAAGGTACTGGTACTGCTACTGGTAAAACTTTACAATCTGCCTTATCTGCAGTGTGGGGAGAATTAGTTAAACATTATAAAGATGAAACAGTTACACCTATTTATTTTGTATCTACAGATGATATTGCTGAGTATTTAGGTTCAAAAGAAATTACTTTACAGACTGCATATGGATTCACATACTTAAAGGATTTCTTAGGTTTAGGTGATGTCATCGTTTCACCTGAATTAGAAAAAGGTACAGTATATGGTACTGCTAAAGAAAACATTGCTGGTGCTTATATTCCAACAAACAATGGCGATGTTGCTGATACATTTGGCTTAACAAGTGATACAACAGGTTTAGTGGGTATGGTTCACACTTCTAAAACAGACAATGCAACAATTGAAACATTATTAATGTGTGGTGTTAAATTCTTTGTTGAATACGTTGATGGCGTATTCAAAGGAACAATCACTCCAGGAGAAGCTGCTTAATGTATGTTGCAATTAAAAGATTCGTTGATTTAACAGATGATGATCATATTTACAATGCTGGTGATATGTACCCTAGAGATGGTTTTGAACCATCTAGGGAACGTATCGTTGAGTTAGCAACATCAAAAAACAAACTAGAAACACCACTTATTACTTATATCGAAGATGAAAAACAAAGTGTTGCAGGAAATGACAAAGTAGAAGATGAAAAAGACATGCCTAAGAAAACAACTAAAAAAGTTAAAAGTGAATAGTTATGGCAATCATTGATGATGTAACTGCGTTGTTAGGCTTTTTTGATGAAAAATCTAACAAAACATTAGACGTGATTATTCGTCTTACTACTAATCGTTTAAAAACACTATTGGATGTTGAAGAAGTACCAACTGAATTAGAATATATCGTTACTGAAGTTTCAATTGTTAGATACAACAAGATTGGTTCTGAAGGAGTCACAAATCATTCAGTTGAAGGAGAAACCATGTCATTCAGTGATAATGATTTTAAAGGGTATTTGAACGACATAGAAGCATGGAAAAATAAGAAAAATGAAGTAAAAGGGGTTGTCAAATTCTTATGAGATATGACACTCCTGTTTATTTCCAAAAAGTTACACAAGGTGAGTATGATCCTACTACCGGAGATTATGAAGAGGATACAGTAGATGAAACCTGTGTAATGGCATCTGTCATGGATACAAGGACTGAAACAATGCAAGTTGTTTATGGTTCTATCAAGCAAGGAAGTAAAACGATTCATATTCAAAACCATTATGATAAGTCCTACGATTCTATTAGAATTGATAATAAGATTTATCGAGTGGATTATTCTAGAACCCTTAGAAATAAACATTCATTTATCGTTCATGAGGTACAAAATGGGTAGAAGTATTAAGATTACAGGCATCAAGGAATTGGAGGCTAAACTCAAAAAAAATGCTACTCTCGATGATGCCAGAACAGTTGTAAAAAAGAATGGTGCTGAATTGCAAACTTTAATGACAAGAAATGCTAATTTCGTTAAGGGGTATGCAACAGGCACAACAAAGAGAAGTATTCGATGTACATTTACTGATTTGAATTTAACAGCAACGGTTGAACCAACAACATACTATTCACCTTACCCTGAATATGGAACACGTTTCATGTCGGCCCAGCCCTTTGTAAGACCATCTTTCAACATTCAAAAAGAAATCTTCAAAAGAGAGTTAAACAAATTATTTAAGTGAGGTGTTGGTTATGGATCCTCAACAAGAATTATTCAGCTACTTTTTAGTAGAATTAAAAAAAATATATAAGGATATGGTTTTTGATGGATATATGCCTCCTGAAAATACCCCATATCCTTTTATCTATATTGCCGACAGTCAACAAACTGATGATTTAGGTAATAAGACAGCAATCTTTAATGATGTTTATCAGACAATCCATATATGGAATGATACACCTAAAAAAAGAGGGACTGTCTCAAAAATGGCATATACAATTAAGCAACTGGCAAGAAGCCTTGAATATACGAGTAATTATAAGTGGGATGTAAGGAATGCAGATCAACGTATCTTGACCGATACTACTACATCAACACCACTTATGCATTGCATTATTGAATTTGAATTCAAGTCCTCACCAAAAGCCAAAAAAATACAAGGAGGAAAAACAAGTGAATAGAAAAATTGATTTACAAATGTTTTCAGGTACTTCTCCTGAAACTGTTTCAGGGAAGAAATTAGTTTATCTCTTTAGAGTCGCTGAAGATTCAAAAACAAAATCTGCAGGAGCGTTGGCTTTCACTACTGAAAATGAAAGAACCGCTTCAAAAGATGCTGATTCAACAGCCACTAAAGACGGAAATGTTCGTACACCTGGATCTGCTGAAATTGAAATTACAAGTACATCTTTATTAACAAAAGGTGACGAAATGATTGATAAATTAGAAAAAGCTATGCTAGGCGATAAATTGGTTGAATGTTGGGAAGTAAATTTAGCCGAACCAGGCGAAAGCACTAATCAAGGAAAATATAAAGCTAAATATTATCAAGGATTTTTAACAGAATGTTCAACATCTTCAAGTGCGGATGGCAATGTGGAAGTATCGTTAACATTTGGAGCAAACGGCAATGGTGCAGATGGCTATGCATCTTTGACAAAAGAGCAAGAAAAAATCGCATCATATGTTTTCAAAGATGTTACAGCTGAAGGATAAGCGAGTAGAAATACTCGTTTTTTTATTTTATTTAAAGGAGAAAAAGAAATGGAATTAATTATTAATGAAAATGTTTACAATTTTAGATTTGGAATTGGATTTGTCAGATATCTCGATGGAAAAGCATCTGTTAAGCAAGATGGAATGACGTTTGGAGCGGGGTTGGAAACATTAGTACCTAACCTTTTATCAAAGAGCACGGTAGCTTTAGTTGATTGCTTGATTGCAGCTAACAAAACAGAAAAAACAACAATCACACAAGATATCTTAGATAGCTATATTGATAATGATTCTACTGATATAGATCAATTATTTGAGGATGTAGTTGAAGAATTAAAAAAGTCGAATGCATCCAAGTTAAAAACAATGAAAATCATAGAAGATATCAAGAAGAACGAGGAAGCAATGGAAAAACAAAGGGAACGTCTTATGAATCTATAGTGAGCAATTGCTTTAGATATTTGAATATCAATGACATTGATAAAATAAACAGATTAACAATCACAGAATATCGAATGTTGATGAATGGAGCTGCTCTAAAATCCATTGATAAGCAAGAGGAATTATTTCTTCTTGCATGGGCTATTAGGCAAGCTAAAGCTAAAAAGAAAAGTGGCAGGTATTTCTATCGTACTTTTAAACAATTCTTTAATAGAAAGAAAATAGAAAGTCAAATCATGGGTAAAAAAGATATCAGCTCTCTTTCTTCTAAAATTCAAAGAGCAATGGAACTTGTCAAGAAGCAGGAAAGGGAGTGAAAATAAGTGGAAACATACAGTGTTAAAGCGGTATTAAGCGCAGTTGATTCAAATTTTTTATCCACAATGAAAAGTGCAAGTAGCAGTCTTTCTGGTATTCAAAGTGCTAGCGAAAGCGCTAAAAGTTCAATTATGAAAATAGCTAGTGGCATAGGGGTTTTTAAAGCGTTATCTGCAGGTGCTAATATGCTGACAAGCTCAGTCAGCGGTGCAGTTGATAGATATGATACATTAACAAAATATCCGAAAGTATTAACTAATCTCGGATATAGTACACAACAAGCGAATAAATCGACAGTTAAGTTGAAGGATGGTATACAAGGTTTACCAACGGCTTTAGATGATGTTGTTAAAACATCACAAAGACTTACTGTTTTAACAGGTAATCTAGATAAGTCTACTGATACAACATTAGCTTTGAACAATGCTTTTCTGGCTAGTTCGGCTTCTGTTTCAGATACATCAAGAGGTATGGAGCAGTATATACAGATGCTTTCAAAAGGGACTGTTGATATGCAGTCTTGGAGAACATTACAAGAAACAATGGGCTATGCATTGAGTGAAACAGCAAAGCAACTTGGAATTGCAAGCGGTTCTTCTAATGAATTATATAGTTCGTTACAATCTGGGCAAATTACATTTGATCAATTAAATGATGCCCTGATTGAATGTTCTACTAGAACAGGTGGTTTTGCTGAAATGGCATTAGAAGCAAGTGGTGGAATTAAGACATCGTTTGCTAATATCCAAACTGCTATTAAAAGCGGCATGGAAGGAACGATTTCAGCTATCGATACAATGTTGAGTAATTCAGGGTTGCCTAAAATTCAAGAAATGTTGGATGATGTCAAAAAAGGAATAAACAAAGTTTTCGGAAGCTACACATTATTAGATGATGGTACTAAAAAGTTTAACGGAGGTTTAGTACAGGCTGTTGCAAATTTTGATAACCTTAAGGGATTAGCTATGCAGACAGGATCTATTTTAGCTGGACTGACAGTAGCGATTGGAAGTGTTGATTATATAAAAGCTCTAGGTGGAGGATTTGATACTCTCAATAACAAAATTCCTAAATTAAATAAAACTCTATCCACACTTCAAGAAAAATCAAAAGCATTAGGAAATGCTTTATCGAACGCTTTAAACAAATCATCACTATATCTAGATAACTTAAAAAATAAATTTTCAAAATTAATACCTGACTCAACAAGATCAAGTATTGATAATTTTAAAAATTTAATGAGTGGTAGCATGTCTATTGGAAAAGACAAAGTAAACAGTTTGGGTGATTCGATTGCTCAAGTGTCATTCAAATTTGAAAGTGCTACAGGTAGGTTTTCTAGTGATGCTCCTAAAATGTGGAAGGTGTTTAATTCTGTTTCGAATGAAATCAGCAAATCTTCTAGATTATTAGGAAACAACATAGGTAAAGGACTAAAAACGGGTACTAATGTCGGTATGAAAGCTATGTCAACAATGATGACAGGATTAACTAAAGTATTTGCAATCGCTATGAGATCAGTAGGACCTGCAGCTATTTTAGGATTGGTAGTAGCAGGACTAGGGATTGTAAACAGTCAATTTGGCGGACAAATAGATAAAATGATTGCTACTGTAGTTACTCAAGCGCCAAAAGTAATAAGTAATTTCGTAAAAGGGATTACCAGTCAAATGCCTATGTTAGCAAGCTCAGGAGCGCAGTTACTTGTTCATTTATCAGTTGGAATATCCAAAACATTGCCACTCGTTGTAAATGCAGGTATACAAATATTGAATTCGATTATTCAAGGAATATCAGCTAACGCTCAATCAATTGTTAAAAGCGCGTTGCTAATTGTTGGTACTTTAGGTGGTGCAATATTAAATGCAGTTCCACAGTTATTAGGAATGGGACTACAAGTGCTTACTTCAATTACACAAGGTATCCTAGATAATATGCCTTTAATATTAGTAGGGATTCAAAGCATGATTACCAATATTACAACAGCAATTCAAACGAAACTGCCTACAATGATACAAATGGGAGTTCAAATACTTCAAAATATTGCAACTGGTATCGTTCAAATGCTACCACAAATAGTCGTAGGAACAATCCAAATTATTACAACATTAATTGATACAATCAGTGGAAATCTTCCAACGATCCTTAATGGTGCGGTAGAAATCATCAATACATTAGTTGATGGTTTAATCAATAATTTACCGCAAATAATCAATGCTACAGTTGAGTTGATAGGAGCGATTTTAAGCGCAATTATTACAAATCTTCCTCAAATCATGACCGCAGGTGTTCAAATTATCTTGAAGTTGGTTTCAGGATTGATTTCAGCAATACCTCATGTTATTTCGGGTGTGGCTAAGGTTGCTAAGAAAATTATTTCAACTTTCAAGGATACAAACTGGTTAGAAGTCGGTATCAATATTATCAAAGGAATAGCTAAAGGTATTTCAAGTGCTGCTGGTCAGTTATGGAATGCAGCTAAAGGTGTTTTAGGCGGTTTCAAAGATAAAGTTCTCGGTTTCTTTGGTATCCATTCACCTTCACGTTGGGGCTCTTGGGTAGGTAGAATGCTTGATACTGGAGTTGCTAAAGGTATTAAAGGTAAAGCTAGATTAATTGCAAATCAAGCTAAAATGATGTTTGACACAGTATCTTCTTATGTAAGTGATATTAGTAATCTCGGTATGCAATATTCATTTGCGGGAGAAATGGGAGCAATAACCGTGGATCATTATGTAGATTACAACGATAACTATATCAACAGTAATGGAGGAGATGCTGACAAGAATGAATACTATTTCAATATTACAAACGAAATGGACGGAAAAGAAATCAGCAAAGCTACTTATAAATACGATCAAGAGAACACTAAGAAAGATGAAAAATTCTTAAAGAAATTGAGAGGTGATAAATAATGTCTTATAAATTCATAGATGTAGATGATGATATTGAATCGTTTCTACCTGCTGAAGCAATGTCATATAACGGAGTTTATCTTGAAAATGAAATAGAAGGGTATAGAACATTAAATGTGAGCGGACGTGAATTAATGTCCGCTTCTATTAAAAGTTCCTCTGTTGATGGAATTAGTGGTTCTAAATATCAATATAAGACATATCCATCTCGTACAATCACAGTAAAGTTTCAATTGATATGTGATACTGATAGAAAATTTAGAGAAGCGTTTAATAGAATGAATCAAATTTTAAATGCGGAACAAGTTAAAATTATTTTTAATGACGAACCTGATAAATACTTTATTGGAACAAAAGAAGGAAATACAGATATAGAACCCGGGAAAAATAGCGTTATCGGTGAGTTTGAAATCTATTGCGCTGACCCTTGCAAATATTCAACTGTTTTAAAAGAGTTTGAAGGTGTTATTGAAGATGATGAATTGGTTGTCAACGTTCAAAACAATGGAACTGAATCAGCTACTATTGATTATGAAGTAACCAACAATGCCGAAACAGGATATTTAGGAATTGTATCTGAACATGGTGTTATGGAGTTTGGTAAAATTGATGAAGCTGACGGAGAAGACTATGAGCAAAATGAAACTTTAGCAAATTTAAGTGATATAACTAGCGTTCCTGATGACGTAGGAGGGTATGACGTAATGCATCCTAAATATGGTTCGAATGGAGCTTTAGGAGTTAGAAGAATTTCCACAAATGGAGACTATGGCACTTTTACCAAGGATTATCTTGTTCTTGATAATCCAGGTAGGCCATATAACACCGCTGGTGGTGGGCTTAGAACTTTTGAATTTCCTTTAGATTCAAATGGAGAAAAAGGGTGCAAGAATTGGTATTCGTATTTCCATTTGATTTTCTATGCTGGTGCAATGGGACAAACTGGAGAAATGTCTATCGCTTTTCTAACGGAAGATAACAAACTCATAGCAGGGTGTAACTGGTTTAAAACAGATAAATCAGGAAATACAGGCTATTATCAGTTAATTACTTATCAAGAACCAAATTCAAATGGTTCGTCAATGCCTTGGAAAGTGTTAAGAACCTGGTATTACACAACATCATATTTGCATTCTCAAAATCCATGGTACAGTGACTGGGGACATTGCGATTTAAGAAAAGAAGGAGATTTACTAACTTTCTTCTACTGGGGAAGTTATTACAAATTCACAGTTCCTGAAGTTAAAGATATGAAATGCACAAAGATTCAAATAGGTATCAAAGAATATGATAATCACGCTAGATTGCATTACTATGGTTTTGATACGTTTAGATTTCAAAAAATGCATGTTGAAAAATGGAAAGATGTTCCTAATAGATTTGCTGAGGGCTCAGTCATAACAATTGAAGGTGATACCTCGCACTTCTTCGTTAACGGAATGCAAAAACAAGAGGAAGAAATTCTTGGAACAAGTTATTTCAAGATTCCTCCAGGAGAAACAAAAATAAAATTTCATGTGAGTGAGTGGACTAAGACTCAGCCGACAGTAAAAGTAAGAATAAGAGAGGTGTGGTTGTAAAAAAATGAAATATATTAGAATCGCAGTATTGAGCGCATATGATGAAGTATGCACTTTTCTTGATAATTCAATTTCAAAAGCAATGCATTATTGGAACGATGAACTACACACATATTTAAAAGGTGGGGCATATACTTACAGTTTCAAAACATTTACTGACTATGAAGATGCTCAATATCTTACTGTCGGGAATAAAATATCGTTCATTTACAAAGATAAAGGGTATTATCTGAATATTGTTGATGTAGATAGGGATGAGGTATATACAACAGTAACTGCTTATGGCCTCTCTTTGGAATTAACGAACGAAGAGACCGGACCATACAAAGCAACAGGAGCAATGTCTTTTGAAGAATATATAACCGCTTTTAATTTTGAAAAACCATTCGTAATCGGAGCAAATGAGGTCTTTGATAAACGTATCACCCATGAATGGGAAGGAACTGATACGATTCTTGCTAGATTATTTTCTTTAGCAAATGTTTTTGATGCTGAACTAGAATTTGTTACTGAACTTGATAGAAATTATTCTTTAAAAAGGATCGTTATGAATATTTATCGAGAACATGACAGCAAACATCAAGGGCTTGGAAATGACAAGAGAGGTCAAGGAAATATTCGATATGGGAATGAAATTAGAGGAATTTCAAAAAAAAGCGATATTACCGAACTTTATACCGCAATTAGGCCTACAGGAGCTGATGGATTAAATGTATCTAGATTAAATAAAGTTGAATATGATGATGAAGGAAACCTAGAATACTCAAGCCCTAGAGGAACATCTGAAATTCTTGCTCCTCAAGCGAGAGATAGGTTTCCATCGACTTTAATGGCTGATATCAATGGCCGATACATCTGCAAAGTTTGGAGTTATGATACAGATAATCCAGAAACGTTATACGGACAAGCGTTGGCTCAATTAAAAAAGAATTGTGTTCCGCAAGTATCATATACCGTTGACGGTTATATCGATGCCGAAATAGGAGATACATTCATTATTGAAGATAGTGAATACGCTCCAACGCTATATTTAGAAGCTAGAATTACTGAACAGTCAATATCATTCACAAATAGAGATAACTGTAAGACGACTTTTGACAATTTCGAAGAGTTACAATCACAAATCAATGAAAATTTGATTGATGAAATGAAATTATTGATAAATGCAAATAAGTTATATGATGCATCTATTGGCACAGATAACGGAATATTATTTAAAAATAGAGATGATGTATCAAAACTTACAGCTCTTATAAAAGATAATGGCAATGACATAACATCAAATTACAAAATCAAATGGTATAAAGATGGAAATGAGATTTCTACAAATCAAACTATAACTGTTAAGGCATCTGATTTTGAAGATAAAGCTATTTATAGATTTGAAGCGTTAAATGGTCAAAACATAAAAGCAAATTGTGAAGTTACTTGTATGTTCTTAAAAAATGGTGAAAAAGGTGACAATGCCTATGTTCACATTATGTATGCTGATGATGAAAACGGTAAAAATATGTCATCTAATCCAAACGGAAAATCATACATGGGACAGTATACCGATAATTCAATGTATAATTCTGAAAATCCTAGTGATTATATTTGGGCAAAGATAGAAGGAAAAACAGGAAAAGGAGTTGCAACACACGTTACACAATATTATCTTTCTACATCGGATACGGAATGTAGCAATGGTTCGTGGAGTGAAAAACAGCAAGATTGGGTTAAAGGATGTTACTACTGGACTAGAGAATATACTACATGGACCGATGGAAGCTCATCAACTAGTGAGCCGATTTTAGAAGAAGGGTTGAATAATGCAATCAATACAGCAAAGGATGTAGAAAATGATGTTGTCAATTTCAAAAATTTAACAGCTGAAAAATTCACCGCAATTAACGGACAGTTTAATGGAATTGATACCGATATAGCCAATATTAATAAATCGTTGTCTGCACAAGAAGCCAGTATCAAAAAATTAGATGCTGAAAAACTAAGTGCCAATGAAGCTGAACTTTCTTATGCAAAGATTGATGCTTTAGAGACAGTTAGTGGTAAATTCAATACTTTAGAATCAGACTATGGCAAATTTAAAGAATTAACTACAACTAATATTACAGGCATCACTGCTGATATTAAGCAAATCAAAACTGATAATGTTGATATTGCGGGTAGAGTAACAGCCAATGAAGGTTCGATTAAAAACTTAAATACGGATAAATTAAACTCTGCTGATGCCTATTTAGTTTTTGCTAAGATTAGTGATTTAAATGCTACAAATGCAAATATTACAAACTTGAATGCAAATTTAGCTAAGATTAGCACTCTGTTAAGTGGCTCGGTAACAGCTGGATCAACTGAGACAATCGTATTAAATGCAAAAAATACAACTATCGAAAATGCATTGATAAAGGACGCTATGATTGACAGTCTTTCTTTTAATAAATTGAAAGGTATCGACATCAATACAACTAAACTCACTGTCCACTCAAATGATGGCAAGTCTACTTGGAAAGATAACACTATTAAAATTGCTGACAGTTCAAGGACACGTGTACAAATCGGTAAAGATAGTGAAGGTGACTACAATATTTACATTTGGGATAAAGCAGGAAATCTTATGTTTGATCCATTAGGTCTAACTGATAAAGGGGTAACAAGAGAAGTTATTGATAATTCGAATGTAAAAGAAAATGCTGGAATTGCTGGTTCCAAATTAGATATAGATTCAGTGATTAGCTCAATAAATGGAAGTACTACTGCAATTAAATCATCACAAATAAAATTCGATGATAAGAATCAAACATTGGATATTGTTTTTAAATCAATGGAAACTTCTTTGTCTAACCAGGAAAAGACCATTGCAACAATTCAAAATAATGTTAAAAGTACTAATGATATTGCTAGTTCAGCACTTTCTTCCGCTAAAAATGCGAATACGGATGCATCTAATGCGTTGTCACAAATAAAATCTGTTGAAGAAAAAGTTACATCAAATACAACTGCCATCAACACGGCAAATGGAAAAATCAATACACTAATTACTGACGTAACACAGTCTAAAACGGATATCACAACTGTAAAAGGAGACATTTCAACAACCAAAGCAAATGTTGCAACATTACAAAATGATTACAGTTCGTTGACCCAAACTGTAAACAGTTTAAACAGTACACTTGGCAGTCATACCAGTACAATTGCAACAATTCAAAATAACTTAAAAAACACTACTGATAAGATTGATAATTTGTCAATCGGTGGTCGGAACTTGTTGAAACAATATATAAAAGCTGGTGCTCAAACTATCAAAATTAACGATAAATCTATAAAATTAGTGGGAAACGATAAAGATACGTACTTCACATTGAAACCATGGGTATCTTTAACTAAAGGAGAAACATATACCATCTCTTTTGATGCAAGTGGAGTTCCGGATGGGTGTAAGTGGTCATTTGGTATAAACAACCAGTTAGCATCTTTCAAATTTTATATCACAAAAAATGGTAGAAATTTTGCAACTGGTCAAATGGCTTCTACAATAGGTGCAGATGCTGATTTTATTATTGATGACTATAGTAATAGACCTTCTGGAGCACAAAACATTATCTTATCAAATTTTAAACTAGAAAAAGGTAATAAAGCTACCGACTGGACACCTGCTCCTGAAGATACACAAACACAAATAACAACAATCAGTGATAAGCAATCAACTTTTGAGCAAACTTTATCAGGATTGAGCAATACTGTATCAAGCTTGGAATCTACTGTTAAAACTAAAGCTGATAATTCAACTGTAAGTTCATTAAGTACTACAGTCAATACATTAAAAAGCGATCTAAGCGGATTTAAAACAAGCGTTTCTCAAACGTATGCAACTAAAACAGAATTGAACACTGCAAACAGCAATATTACTTCCTTGACAAGTCGTGTTCAAACAGCAGAACAAAAACTGACAAAAGATGGAATCACTAATATTGTCAGTGATTACTATACTAAGAAAACTGATTTTGATAATTTGCAAGTTGGTGGTCGGAACTTACTTAAAAATAGTCATGCTACTGAACAAGTATATACTTATCCTTCGTCAAGTTATAGTGACAAAGTTTGGTGGGTAACTTCTGTACCTTTAAATGGAGATACTTATACATTATCGTTTTGGGCTAAATCAAGTGTTGCAGGCGATAGAATATATGCATATTTTTACAGTCCTAATACTGTTACGTCAAGTATTACTAGTCAAGGTAATACGTATAATAGTCCTGATGGCAGTTGTATTTTTACTCTTTCAACTGTAATGACGAAATATTGGGTTACTTTCAAAATGCCTAAAAATAGTGGATCTAGTAAAACAATTATTTTACCGCGTTTAATAGCAGGTGTTGGCTCTGGTACTGTATCAGTAAAGTGGGAAAAACTCGAAGAAGGTAACAAAGTTACTGACTGGACACCTGCTCCTGAAGATATTAATACATCAATTTCTTCTGTCAAAACTGTAGCCGACCAAACTGCAACAAAATTCTCATGGTTGGTTAAGTCAGGAACAAGTGCAACAGATTTTCAATTAACAGATAGAACCGCTACATTAGTTGCCAGTCAAATCAACCTAAATGGTTTGGTATCATTTGGCGGGTTAAATTCAGATGCTCAATCTAAAATCAACAATGCCAGCAGTAATGCGTCTACAGCTTTAAGCACAGCCAATACTGCCAAATCTACAGCATCAACAGCTAAGAGCACAGCAGATACAGCAAAAAGTACAGCGGATAGCGCTAAATCTACTGCATCATCAGCGTTAACAACTGCAAACAGTGCAAGCAGTACGGCATCAACCGCTAATAGCAATGCCAGCAGTGCTTTGACAACTGCGAACAGTGCGAAATCACTTGCCGATACATTAAATGGTAACACGTTAAAAAGACATCAAATTACTGTCAGTCTAGCTTCTAGTTCTTATGATGTCAGCAAGTATTATCCAGTTCTTTTAAATGCCGGAATACCGACAAATGGGACATATACTTATGAAGTTAATGTTCAATTAAATTCAGGAACGAAACCATCATGGGCTACTCATTCAGGAGGCTTCACGTGCAATTTAAAAGCAAATGTTAAAGCAAGTGGTTGGGGAACAACAAACGGATATGGTTGGATAGAAGATAATTATTATTCATTTTGCGATAAAATGCCAGCATACATTACTCAATTTGGATTTAAATCAAAAATCGTCTTTTATTTAAGAGGTGGGGGAACATATTATATTTATTCGCCACAAGTAAATGACAGCGCAACAATTTATACAGCAAAAACAAATCTTAATGATTCAACTTATCCTTATTATGTAGAGCCAACCACAAGTCCATCAAACGGGTTTGATATTGTTCAACCTGCAACTATAGGTTCATGGTGCGCAGCAAACAATAAAACATTTATCAATGGAGCGAAGATTTACACGGGTTCCATTACTGCATTGCAAATTGCATCTGGAACTATAACAGCGGATAAAATCGCATCCAAAGCCATTACAACAGATAAGCTCAATGTAAGCAGTCTTAGCGCAATCTCAGCCAATTTAGGAACTGTTACCGCCGGTTCAATATCTATCAATGGCAAGTTTTCTGTTACTTCATCGGGTGTCTTAACTGCCACAAGTGGAACCATTGGTGGATGGAAGATTGAAGATACGAAAATCTCGTCAAGTGATGGAGGAATGTCGGTTTGGAATGAGATGTCATTGACGTCTGACGCATCTTTAAGTTCGGTTCAGTATAATAAGGCAGATAGTATGCAATATAGAACAAAATTGTATGCTGGAATGATTGATATTGGATATCAGGCTTATGGAGATACAAATAACACATCTTTAGAAAGAGGCATAAATATTTCCGGAGGACTTTTGAATTTTTATAACGCTTCAACCAATTCTGTTGGAGCTATAGAAGTTGATAATTCAGGACCTTCTTTAAAAATATCCGCTTCGAATTCTTTAGAAGTTATTGCAAAGGCGTATACATTTAAGATAAATAACAAACAAGTATATATGTTTGGGTTACAATCAACATATGATTTTTAATTAGGAGGTATTTTAAAATGAAACATAATACAGCGAAAATCGTCGGGGGGGGTGCAATATTTACTATTAGATATTGTGCCCTTGGAAAGAAGGTGAGCTTCTAGATTAGTTAGTAAGCATTTAAAGGGTGATATCCAATGGCTTTCGTAGATTTCTTTGGAAATTTTGTCAAGAAAAAGGATGTATATCTTAAATATTCAACCAATGAACAATGGACGGGTGAATATTGGATAGATGGACACAAAATCTATCAGGTATCTTACAATTTAGGAACGATCAATACTTTTAAGAAAATTACTAACATTCCTAATTTTGATAGAAATATAAGGTATGAATATTCTATGAGAGCAAGCGATAAAATTAGTGGTATGAACGGAAGCAAATTAGACCTTGATTTGTTTGTCACTACGGGTGGTGATGTTTATATAAATACTAATGGAAACACAAGATATGATGTTGTATTGACATTATGGTATACAAAAATAACTGGATAGCATTGTTTAAATTAATTGATTTAGAAGTAAAGTTATGAGTTTTATTGATTTTTTTGGAAATAAAGTTAGAAAAAAGGATGTTTATTTTAAATATTCAACCGAAGAACAATGGACTGGTGAATATTGGATTGATGGTAAAAAAATATATACAAAAGTTATAAAAGCAACAGGGGTACTATCTAAAGCTGAAACGTCAAATATCAAGCATGATATCATTAATTTAAGTGAATTTGTTGATTATGATGTATTTGTTCAAGGAGACGATGGTCTTTATAGATTGCCAGTTGTTTATTATTCTAATGTCACATCGGGCACATTCTATGATATGTTTGCGAGAGTAAATGGAAATAGCATTCAAATAATCAACAACAGTTCGGACTGGAGTGGATATAGTGTTACTGCCATTTTGTATTATACAAAAAAACGTTTATCATGATTTTGATTAACATGTATAGTAATTGATTACGCAACTCTCAAATATATCAAAACAACTTAAAAAAATAGAGGAGAATATCAAAAATGGAAATTACAACAAAGGGAAATAAAAATGTAACTTTAACTAAAGAAATTTATGTAGATGGAAAAATGGTAAAAACTATTTCCGCTACAATCAACGAAAATGGGGAATCTATTTCATTTAACACTGATTATGTATATGACATGGAACTTTACAAATCTAACAGAGAAGCTATTAGAAAAATTGAAGCTGATTTTGAGGATGAAGCATTTACAGAACAAGATAAAATTATTGAAAATTCTAGTGCATCTAGCGATAAACAAGGAGGAAAATAAGAATGAAAATTAAAGATATTTTGAACAGTAAAAATGTATTGGTTAAATTAAATAATACGGCTGGTATGTCTAGCATAGTAGCATATCGTGTAGGAAAAAATATTAAATTGTTGGATGATGAATTAAAGCCTTATGATGATGCACGTACAAAAGTATTAGAAGAAGCTGCAAACAAGGATGAAAACGGAAAAGCTATCATTGATGAAGCAACACGTCAATATGACATTCCAGAAGACAAGTTACAAGAAGCTTTACAAGAAATTGAAAAACTTCAAGATGAAGATATCAACGTTGATGTTAGAAAAGTAACTGTAGAAGATATCAATAAAGCTGAGTTGACTCCTAGAGAATTAATGTTAATTGAGTTTATGTTAGAAGTGTAGAAAGAGAGGGAAATGAATATGGATCTAAGTTTCATTACAGGTTATTTTGTACCAGTAGTTATGTCTGGGTGTTTAGCAACGGGATATGTTGTAAAAAAATGGATTAAGGATGTTAATAACAAATACATCCCAACAATCGTGTTTATTGAAGGAGCAATTTTAAATTGTATTGTTATGAATAATACTACAGTTGAAACTATTGTAGGTGGTGCAATTTGTGGGTTAGCATCAACGGGACTACATCAAGCTTTTACACGTTTGATTGAAAATAAAGAAAATTAGAGGTGTATATATGCAAGAAATTTTGATGCAAACATATACTATTGCTTTGCCTATTGTATTAGGCTATATTGTTTGGTTATTACAAAATCAAAAGAAGTCACGTGATGCTAATTCACGAGGGACTATGCTTCTTTTAAGAGTACAATTGATTGAATATCATTCCAAATATACAAAGAGAGGAAATATTCCAAGCTACGCATATGAAAATTTTAATGAAATGTACAGTGCTTATCATGATTTAGGTGGCAATGGAATGGTAACTCACATGAAAGAAGAAATAGATCAGTTACATTTTAATAAAAATGAAGAGAGCGAATAGCTCTCTTTTATATTACAAGGAGGAGAATAACAATGAAATTCGGAAGAGCGTTTAAGCTTATGCAAAGCGGAGAAAAAATTAAGCTCCCATCTTGGGGCGGATATTGGTATTGGGATGATGAAAAAGAAACAATCATCATGCATACCAAAGAAGGAAAAGAGATGGATATTAGAGAAACTGAAAGAGTTATCTATACTTTATCTAATATTCTTGATGATGAATGGGTTCTTGCTGATGAAGAAAATTGTCCCGAACTAGGAGGAAAAGCTACTTTTGGTTTTGATGAAGCTATCAAATATCTAAAAAGAGGAATGAAGCTTGCTAGAAAAGGTTGGAATGGTAAAGGAATTTTTATTCATTTATGTGAAACAGATGCAACAACAAATCCTTTTGTTTGTATAGATTCATCTAATTTACAAACTGATAATCTAGATGCAAAGAAAAATATTGTACCTTGGGCACCATCACAAACAGATATGTTAGCGGATGACTGGGTATTTTTTGAATAGGAGGATGTTATAAATGAAACTATTCATTAGTCAACCAATGGCAGGAAAAACGGATAAAGAAATCCTAGATGAAAGAGAAAGGGTGCTATGCAATGTAAAAGAATTATTTCCTGATAAAGAAATTGAAGTGATTGATTCGTTCTTTGATGGCGAACCAAAAACACCTCTTTGGTATCTAGGAGAATCCATCAAGCTTTTAGGTCAAGCTAACATTGCTTATTTCTGTAAAGATTGGGAAAAGTATCGAGGATGTTGTATTGAACATGAATGTTGTGTTCGGTATTCAATTAAACACGTTGAAGAAAATTAAGGAGGAAATAAAAAATGAATATTATTGAAAAAACATATAACTGGAATGGTGGTTTAAAAAATAGAACTTCAACAAAGAGAATTATTTTACACCATGCTGAATCAAAATCATGTACTGCAGATGATATTCATAGCTGGCATTTAGCAAATGGATGGGCAGGTATTGGGTATCATTTTTTTGTAAGAAAAGATGGATCTATTTATAGAGGCAGACCTGAAGAAGTCGTTGGAAGTCATGCCAAAGGATCTAACAGTGATTCTATTGGAATTTGCTTTGAAGGAAGCTATATGACAGAAACAATGGGTCAAACACAAATTAATGCGGGTAGAGAATTAGTTTCTTATTTAAAGAAAAAATATGGAATTTCTAAAGTTCAAAAACATAAGGATGTTTGCTCTACTAATTGCCCAGGAACTAATTTTCCGTTTGATCAAATTGTAAATGGAACTGTTATTACAACACCTACTTCAACTTCAGCGTCTCAACCTGCATCAAATGCAAAAACAACAGGAACATATGAAGTAACAGCAAGCGATCTATCAGTAAGAACAGGACCAGGAACTGGTTATCGTAGAAAAAGACATGATGAATTAACAAAAGATGGCCAAAAACATGATAAAGATAAGGACGGATGTCTTGAAAGGGGAACACGTGTAACCGTTTACGAATGGAAGAATGGATGGGCTAGAACTCCTTCAGGTTGGCTTTCAGGAGACTACTTGAAAAAAGTCTAATTAGAAGTATAATCAAATTGTAGAAATTTAATTGTATTATAATCAAAATGCTCTATTGGTTATTTTATTCGACGTTAAAATTTACAATTGAATATTTACATTAAAATGCCCTAGCTAAAAAGCTAGGGTTGTTTTTTTGTATATATGTATATATTAATAAGGATAGGAATTTTTATTTTTTCAATGAATTTTATCACTAAAACGTACTTATTTAGTAACAAATAAGTAACAAACCTCTCAAACACCTCAGTATTACGTAAATAGATTTTCAAAATTTGAAAAAAGAAATTTGTATTTTTATAGAAAAAAAATTAAAAAAGAATATAATTATGTCAGTAATTTATTATTAAAAAGTGAGGTAGTATAATATGTATAAGATTTTATTATGTTGTGTATCAGGGGTTACAACAAACAAATTAGTAAATGCAGTGAAAGAATCTGCTAAACAAAAAGATATTAAAGTAATGTGTTGGGCAGTTGGATCTAAATCTGTAGGTTTATCATGGGCAGATGCTGATTGTGTTTTATTAGCGCCACAATCTGCTTCAGAATTATCTAAAATTGAAGAAATGGTTCACGGGGTTATTCCATGCGCTTTAATTAATGATGGTGATTTTGCAAGTATGAACGGAGATGCTGTTTTAAATCAAGCATTAGATTTAATTAAAAAATAAACATCCTAAGCGATGTTTTTTTTTGCTATAATAAAATTTAGGAGGAATCGAAATGGCTGAAATTATGATCAAGGCAGCAGGTTTTGTTTTTGTAATTATAATAGCGTTTATTTTAAAACAAGTGCATGTTTTAGAAAAAAGAGATGGTTTAACAATTGCAACAATTATTATGAATGTGACATTACCTTGTGCTTTACTTACAAATGCAAGTGGCATAACAATTGATCAATCAATGATCATTTTATTATTAATAGGATTAGCATCAAATATTATCATGCTTTTCATTTCTTTTATGCTTTCAAGAAAAGAGGAAAACATTTTAAAAGGATATTATATGATCAATTGTTCTGGATATAATATAGGAAACTTTGTTATGCCGTTTGTACAAAGCTTTTTCCCAGGCATGGGAGTTGCTTATTTATGCATGTTTGATGTAGGAAATTCAATTATGTGTTTAGGAGGAAGTTATGCGTTAGCAGGAAGCGTAGCAAGCAGTAATCAAAAATTGACTCCTAAAACAGTAATCAAAAAATTATTTTCATCAATTCCATTTGATGTATATCTTTTAATTTTTGTTTTAGCACTTTTTAAAATTTCAATACCTCAACCAATTTTATCAATGGCTTCTTTTATAGGAGCAGGAAATGGATTTTTAGCGATGTTTATGATTGGACTTTTATTAGAAGTTAAAATAAATCCTTTGGAAATGAAAATAGTTTTAAAAACACTTTTGATTCGTGTGCTTTTTGGTGCTATCTTAATGAGTATTGTTTATTTTATTGTTCCAATTCCAATGCTTGCTAAAAAAATTGTTGTTTTAGCAATGGCTGCGCCTATTACAACTGTTTCAGCTGTTTTTTCAAAAAATATTGGTTATCATCGTGATGCACCAGCTATTTCGAGCTCACTTTCAATTATTATCAGTATTGCTGTTTTAGTCGTTTTAATTATCATGTTTGCGTAGGTGAGTGTATGGAGTATGATTTAAAAGTTTTAAAAATAAATAAAAATAAAATAGAACAGTTAAATGAATTATCTATTTATACTGTAAAAGATTTAGTACAACATTATCCGTATCGCTTTGAAGAAATGTTAGAAACACCATTACATGATGAATCGAAGGTCATTATTGAAGCACAGCTTATTGATGAACCTAAAATTTTTTATAAAGGAAGATTTTCAAGATTGACTTTTCATGTTAATTATCATGAAGAACCATTAACAATTACGATTTTTAATCGTCATTTTTTGAAAAAGAATATGCAAGTAGGAATGATGCTTACTATTATTGGTAAATACAGTGCTTCTAAAAAAGCAATTACAGCTAGTGACTTAAAACTAAAGAACTTAAAAGAAATTTCTGGAATAACACCAGTATATTCTTTAAAAGAAGGACTCACTCAAAAAAGTTTTCAGGGTTATGTCAATAAAGCACTTAATTTTTATAAAGGACATATTGCTAATACTATTCCTTTATATTTATGTCAAAAATATCATTTGATAGATAAAGAAGATGCTTTGTTTAAAATACATCAACCGCAAACACGCAGTGATGTTATTAGTGCACTTAGATACTTAAAATATGAAGAATTTTTTAAATTTCAAATGACAATGCAATATATAAAACAAAATCGCACACAAAATATAGGTATCTCAAAATTAATAGACAAAGAAAAAGTGACTCACTTTATTGAAAAGCTCCCTTTTCAATTAACAGATGACCAAAAAAAAGTCATTGATGATATATTAATAGATTTAACAAGTCAAAAATTAATGTATCGCTTTGTTCAAGGTGATGTTGGTAGTGGAAAGACAGTTGTTGCAGCAATTAGTTTATATGCTAATTATTTAGCAGGTTATCAAGGAGCTATGATGGCACCAACAGAAATACTAGCGCTTCAGCATTATCAGTCTTTAAAAAAAATGTTTAAAAAATATAAAATAAATATCGCATTACTTACAGGTCATCTTTCACAAAAAGAAAAAAATGATATCTATCAGCAATTAGAAAATGGACAAATTGATATTATTATTGGAACACATGCTTTATTTCAAGAAAAAGTACAATATAATCAATTAGGTCTGGTTATTACTGATGAACAGCATCGCTTTGGTGTTGAACAAAGAAAAGCGTTAAAAGACAAAGGAAATAAAGTTGACTTTTTAGTAATGACAGCAACACCGATTCCTAGAACACTTGCTATTTCTTTATATGGAGATATGGATGTTTCAACGATTAAAACACTTCCTAACGGGAGAAAAAAAGTTATTACAAAGTTTATTAAAGGAACATCGATGAAGCCTATATTAAAAGATTTGAAAGATTATCTTTTAAAGGGAGGACAATGCTATGTTGTCTGCCCTCTTGTAAATGAAAGTGAAGCAATCACTGGAAGAAATGCAAGTGATATTTCAAAAGCAATGGCACAATATTTCAAAGGACAATACGAAGTTGGATTAGTTCATGGACAAATGAGTGATGAAGAAAAAAATAAAATCATGAATGCATTTAAAGAAAATAAAATACAGATTCTTGTTTCAACAACAGTAATCGAAGTGGGAGTTGATGTAAGTAATGCAAATATGATGGTTATTTATAATGCAGAAAGATTCGGTTTATCTCAACTTCATCAATTGAGAGGAAGAGTAGGAAGATCAAAGGAACAAGGATATTGTTATCTTTTATCAGAGGCAACACATTCTGAACAAAAGGAAAGATTAGAATTTCTAGAAAATCATCATGATGGATTTGAGGTCTCTGAATATGATTTAAAAATAAGAGGACCTGGAGATTTGTTGGGTCAAAAGCAAAGTGGTTTACCAACTTTTATGATAGGAGATATTTTTAAAGATTATCATATTTTAGAAATTACAAGAAAAGATGCTTTTGAAGCGATGAATCAACATCAAGATGATGAAAAAATTATAAAATTGTTATCAGAAATAAAAAACAATTTAATAAAGAATAATGAATATATTGATTAATGTGTTATAATGCTAAAAGAGGTGAGAACATGAAATTAGCGATAGACGCCATGAGTGGTGATTTAGGTAGCTCTATTGTTGTAGAAGCCTGCCAATCATTTTTAAATAAAAATAAAACAGATGAGCTTTATGTTGTAGGAAAAATTGAAGAATTAGAAGCATTGAAAGATCATCCTCAAGTAACTTTAATAGATGCTAGAGAAATCTTTGAAATGACAGAAAATATTTTAGCAATCCGTAGAAAAAAAGAATCGAGCTTAGTAAAAGCTATGATGTTAGCAAGAAATAACGAAGTTGATGCTGTATTATCTTGTGGAAATACAGGAGCCTATTATGCATGTGCAATGTTGTTTTTAAAACGTATTAAAGGAATTGAAAAATCATGTTTAATGGCAACAATTCCCACTTTAAATGATAAAGGTGTTTGCATGTTAGATGTAGGGGCAAATGCTGAAAATACAGTAGATCAACTCGTTCAGTTTGCAATTATGGGAAATGTTTATGCTAAAAATGTTAGACATATTCAAAAACCTAAAGTTGCCCTGTTAAATATTGGAAGTGAAGAACATAAAGGTGATGAGATCCATAAAGAAACATATCAATCTTTGAGTACACTTGAACAAATTGATTTTGTTGGAAACATTGAAGGAAAAGAAATCTTAAGAGGTGATGTGGATGTCATTGTAACGGATGGATTTACAGGAAATGTCACATTAAAAACAATTGAAGGTGTTGCATTATCTATGATGTCTGCATTAAAAGATGGTTTTATGGCATCAACACGTAATAAATTAGGGGCAGTTATTTCTAAACCAGTTTTAAAAGGATTAAAAACAAAATTTGATCCTGCAGGTGTAGGTGGTGCCCTGATGATGGGATTTGTAAAACCAGTTGTTAAAGCACATGGTGCAAGTGACGCGAAAGCTTTTGAAAGTGCAATGAATTTAGCTTTTGAAATGGTTGAAGTAAATGTAGTAGAAAAAATGAAAGTAGGTCTAGATGAAAGTGGAATTAGGTAAGTTTTTAGAAGTAATGGGCATTCCTTATAAAGATATTCATTTATTTAAAGAAGCTTTTACACATCCTTCTTATACAAATGAAAACAAAGGAAAAAATTACGAACGATTAGAATTTTTAGGTGATTCAGTTTTACAATATTATGTATCAAAGTTTATTTATGAAAAATATCCTGAAAAGCCAGAAGGAGAATTGACACTTTTACGTTCTAAACTAGTAAGAGAAGAATCACTTGCTCGTTTTTCTCGTGAATTAGGATTAGGTGCGCAAATTTTCTTAGGTGCAGGTGAAGAACATAATGGTGGTAGAGATCGTAATAGTGTTTTAGCTGATATTTTTGAAGCCTTTATTGGGGCAATAAGCGAAGATTGTGGTATCGAATATGTTTTAAAAATATTAGATATGACAATCTATAAACATGTTGAAGATGTCAACTATGATGATATCACAGATTTTAAAACAAAATTACAAGAATTGATTCAAGCGGATCAAAGAAAGACAGTCACATATTCATTACTTTCAACAACAGGTCCAGCGAATGCACCTGAATTTGAAGTGGCAGTCATGATGGATGATATGACCCTAGGAACTGGAAAGGGTTCTAGTAAAAAAAGAGCAGAACAAAAGGCTGCAAAGGATGCGTTGAAAAAATTAGCCAGATAGATAGCAAATGCTATCTATTTTTTTGCCTAAACATTTTTTATTTTAAAACATATTTTAAAATGAAGGAGGCAAAATATGTTTGATGAAGAATATGAAAGAGTCATTCATCCCCGTAGAGTAGGTGATATCTATCTCTATACAGTAAGACCGGGAGATAATGTTTATCGGATAGCAAGAAATTTTAATACTAAAATAGAATGGATCGCTTGTATGAATAAACTTGATCAACAAATGATGATTTACCCAGATCAACAATTATATATTCCTTTTATTCCTCAAGGACCAATGCCAATGGTACAATCAAGAGATTCTTATGAATTATATTTTTAATGGACTAGATTTTTCTTAAAAAAAAGCTTATTATATTCGTAAAAATAACAATGAAGGAGAATTTTATGAATAGACATGCAGGAAGTGAAAGAAATCTAACTCTTGTAATGGATTTATATGAGTTGACAATGGCATATAATTATTTTAAACAAGGAAATAAAGATCAACTTGTTTATTTTGATATGTTTTATAGAAAAAACCCAGATAATGGAGGGTTCGCGGTTTTTGCAGGATTACAACAATTAATTGAATGTATAAAGAATTTACATTTTAGTGAAGGAGATATTGAATATCTCCGTTCACTTCAAAAATTTGATGAAGATTTTTTAGATTATTTATCAGATTTTAAATTTACAGGTTCTATTTATGCAATGAAAGAAGGTACACCAGTCTTTCCTAATGAACCATTGATTACTGTAAAAGCTAAATTTATCGAAGCACAAATTATCGAAACGATGTTATTAGTAACAGTTAATCATCAATCTTTAATTGCTACTAAAGCACATCGTGTTGTTCAAGAAGCCAAAGGAAGACCTGTTATGGAATTTGGAGCAAGACGTGCTCAAGGATATGATAGTGCAACTTATGGAGCTCGTGCAGCTTATATTGGAGGGGTAGCAGGAACAGCTACAGTTTCAGCGGGTGAGATGTTTGATATTCCTGTAGTAGGAACAATGGCACATTCTTTTGTGCAATCATTTGATAGTGAATATGAAGCTTTTAAAGCTTATGCACTTACATATCCAGATGATTGTGTTTTATTGGTTGATACGTATGATACTTTAAAAAGTGGAGTACCTCATGCCATTGAAATAGCCAAAGAAGTTTTAGAACCAATGGGTAAAAAATTAAAAGGAATTCGTTTGGATAGTGGAGATATTTCATATTTATCAAAACGTGCAAGAGCAATGCTTGATGTTGCGGGTCTTACATATGTAAGTATTTCGGCTTCAAACTCCTTAGATGAATATTTGATTCGCTCTTTATTAAATCAAGGAGCGCAACTTGATTCATTTGGAGTTGGAGAAAATTTAATTGTATCAAAATCATCTCCAGTATTTGGAGGAGTTTATAAATTAGTAGCTATTGAAAAAAATGGACAAATTATTCCTAAAATTAAAATTTCAGAAAATACTGAAAAGATTACCAATCCAGGTTATAAACGTGTATATCGTTTGTTTGAAAATGAAACTGGAAAAGCAATGGCGGATTTAATTGCTTTTTATGATGAAGAAATTGATTGTACAAAAGATTTAACGATTTATCATCAATCTGATATTTGGAAATTTAAAACAATTGAAGCTAATACGTATACAGTAGAAGAATTACAAGTTCCTATATTTGAAGATGGAAAATTTGTTTATCAAGAATTGTCTGTAAAAGAAATTAGAGATTATTCAATGAAAGAAAAAGCACGCTTATGGGATGAAATATTTAGATTAGAGTTCCCACATAACTATTATGTAGATCTTACTAAGAGTTTATTAGATTTTAAAATTAAAATGTTAGAAGAAAAGAGAAAATAAAAGTGGCAAGATTTGATAGAAAAGTAGAAAGAACAAAGAAAAGTTTTGAATTTACACAAAAAGAGAAAATTGTTGAAACAAACAAAGATGTCTTTAAAAAGAATTTTACATTTAAATGGGTCCAATTAAATATTAAAACAGTATGTGTTTTTCTTGTTGATTTTTTACTTGTAACATTATTGATTATTCCATTTATGATGCAATATTTAAATGCAACTTTAGCGTTTGTTTTAGGGCATGGAATTATTACAAGTTTAGTGATTGTTTTTACAGGATTTTTAATTAATAAAGAAAAAATAAAAGCAGTTCCATTTATTTCTAGATTCTTATTTATGTTTATTCTATTAGGTGCATCTTCTGCACTTTCGATGGCAATTACATCATGGCTGAATTAGTTTGTTTAACTGCTTTAGGGGTTGTTTCATTATTTACAGGAATTGTATCATTAGGAAACAGTGATGCTTTTATGGGAATGTTTACCTTTATGATCTTACTTGTAAGTTATGCATTGATTATCCTTACTTTTAGAAAAAGAAGAATGCTTTTTAAGGCAAAAGAAGTTATTTATACAGGATATGAAATTTATTTGTATATATTATAATATGTTGTTTTAATGACTTCTTGTTTATTGATATATCTTCATGTTGTTCAAGTTGTTTCAATGACATCACCATTAATTATGGTGACATGGCTTGTACCACTTGTTGCTTATTTAACGTATGAATCGGTATTGATTTTTGAAAAAGATGAATTAAATATAAATGGGAAGAAAGTATTATATAGAAGTATCAAAAAAGTTCAAATTATAGAAAATAAAAATAAGTATCATTTAATAATTAGAGCGAAAGGAAATGAATATCTATACAAGACAAATCAAAAAAATAGTCAACATGTTTTAGAATGTTTAAAAAAATATTGTCCGCGTATAGATAAAAATAGGGATTAAATATGATTATAACAGTTGTTGGTCTTGGTGTTGTTGGGGGAAGCTTTGTAAAAGCTTTAAAAGGTCAAGGACACGAAGTTTATGGTGTTGATGTAGATGAAGAAACACTTGCAAGAGCGAAAGCAGATGGATGTATAAAAGAAGGGTTTGTAGATGGTCGAGAAATTATCAAAAAATCGGATATGACGATTATCTGTTTATATCCATCATTAGTTTTAGATTATATAAAAAAACATGAATTTAAAAAGGGGAGTATCATTACGGATGCTGTAGGTGTTAAAACTCATTTTTTAAATGAAGCAATGGATCTTTTGAAAGGTAAAGATGTTGAATTTGTTTCAGGGCATCCTATGGCAGGAAGAGAAAATAAAGGCTATCTTTATGCAAGTAAAGAAGTTTTTCAAGGCGCTAATTATATTTTGATTCAACATGAAGAAAATAGTAAAAGTGCCATTGCTATGATGGAACAATTTGTTTCTAATTTAGGATTTCATTCCGTAAAAATCATGTCACCACAGGCTCATGATGAGATTATTTCATTTACCTCTCAATTGCCACATGTCATTGCTGTTTCATTGATTGATAGTGATAATCAAAAATATGATACAGGTAAATATATTGGAGATTCTTATCGTGATTTAACACGTATTGCTAATATTAATGAGGATTTATGGACTGAATTATTCTTTACTAATAAAAATAATCTTTTGAAAAGTATCCAAGGTTTTGAAGATCAATTGGATATTTTGAAAAAAGCTATTAAAGAAGAAGATGCAGATACTTTGAAAGCAATGTTTATTGAATCTTCTAAAAGAAGAAAAAATCTTGAGAAATAGCGTTAGGCTATTTCTTTTTTTGTATCGTGTTTAAAATATTAAACTTTTTGTTTAAAAAGGTATTGAACTTAACATAATTATTAGTATAATAGTCTTGTTTAATAAATAAAACAAAAAGTTTTTTTAAATAAACAGGAGGTTTTATGGATATTGGTGCAAAAATTAAAAGAATACGTTTATCAAATCAATTGACGTTAGAAGAACTTGCTAATCGTAGTGAATTGACAAAGGGTTTTTTATCACAGTTAGAAAGAGATTTAACGTCACCAAGTGTTGCCACATTAGAAAATATTTTAGAAGCATTAGGGACAAATTTAAAAGATTTTTTTTCAGAAGATGAAGATGAACAAATTGTTTTTAGTAAAGATGATTTTTTTGAAAATATACAAGATGATTATAAAATTTCTTATATTATTCCAAATGCTCAAAAAAATGAAATGGAACCTATTTTAATTGAACTTAAAAAAGGAAAGAAGTCAATGGAAATTGATCCACATGATGGTGAAGAATTTGGATATGTTATTCATGGAAAAATTACATTAATGAATGGTGATGAAGAATATGAGGTAAAAAAGGGAGAAACATTTTATTTAAAAGGAAATTTACCACATTACATAGTCAATAAACATGATACTCTAGCGAAAGTGATTTGGGTATCAACACCACCAATATTTTAAAAGGGGAGAAAAACGATGGAAGAAAAGGTACTCATTAAATTTAGAAACATTGTTAAAGAATTTGATGGAACAATTGTTTTAAAAGGAATTAACTTAGATATTTATGAAAATGAATTTGTTACACTGCTTGGACCAAGTGGCTGTGGAAAAACAACGTTACTTCGTATTTTAGGTGGCTTTTTAGAAGCAGATGAAGGGGTTGTTATCTTTGATGATGAAGATATAAAGGAATTACCACCCTATAAAAGAGAATTAAATACAGTCTTTCAAAAGTATGCGTTATTTCCACATATGAATGTTTACGATAACATTGCTTTTGGCTTAAAAATAAAAAAGATGTCAAAAGATGTTATTGATCAAAAAGTCATGAGAATGTTAAAACTTATTGGTTTAGAAGGTTTTGAAAATAAAAATGTAACAACATTGTCAGGTGGGCAACAACAACGTATTGCCATTGCTAGAGCTTTAGTAAATGAACCAAAAGTTTTATTATTAGATGAACCATTAGGTGCTTTAGATTTAAAACTTAGAAAAGAAATGCAATATGAATTAAAAAGAATTCAACAAGAAGTAGGAATTACTTTTATTTATGTAACACACGATCAAGAAGAAGCGTTAACAATGTCAGATAAGATTGTTATTATGAAAGGTGGAGAAATTCAACAAGTAGGGACTCCTCAAGAAATATACAATGAACCTGTTAATAAATATGTTGCAAATTTCATTGGTGAAAGTAATGTTATTTCAGGTGTAATGATTGAAGATTATAAAGTTAAATTTGATGATCAAATCTTTGATTGTGTTGATTTTGGTTTTAAACCAAATGAAAAAGTTGATGTTGTTTTAAGACCAGAAGATATTGATATAGTGCCTTTAGAACAAGGAAAAATTACAGGAGAAGTTTTAAGTGTTTTATTTAAAGGCGTTTGGAATGAAGCAATGGTAGAAACTGTTCCTGGGACAACTGTTAAAGTTAATATGAATGTCATTAAAAATCATGATGTAGAAAGTGAATATAGTGATGAGAGAATTTCAGCAAATGATTTTTATGTAGATATTGAAGAAGTTGCTTCTTTAGATGATAATGATTTGATTGCTAGAGCAGATGCACAAGCATGGAAAGAAAGTGATGATTCTTATATTTCAATTAGTAAAATTGAACATAATTTAAAAGAAGAATTAGGTGAGTACACTGTTACTTTCCAAACATCATCAGGATTATCTGTTTCTAGAAAAATTATTGTTGTTGATCAAAAATATGTAAAAAATGAAAAAGCAAATGAAGCAGTAAGTGCCTTTAACTTCTTTAAAACAGTTGATGAAATTAAAGAATCAGTGGCTTTAGATACAGATTTAAAAACATGGGCTAATGCTATTGGATGGAAATTATCAAATGAAGATGAAGCAGTGGATATTTATGTAGATTATGATTTTGATCCTGAAAACATAAAAGAAGGAATTTATCAAGTAACATTTTCAACAGAAGGTAGAGAACTAAAAGTACATACAACAGATTATGTAGAAGAAGGTCAAGAGGTCGGATTGACTTTTGAAGTAGAAGATATTCATGTTATGGAAAAGATGGGATTCTAGATGAAAAAATTTTCTCAACTAGCTTTACCTTATATTATTTGGAGTATTATTATTCTACTTTTGCCAGTATTACTTATTGCTTTTTATGCAGTAACTGATAGTGGAAATACTGTTGTTAATTTTAGTTTTACTTTACAAAATTTTGCTAAGTTTTTTACCGATCATGATTTCTTACTTATTTTATGGAGATCTCTTTCAATTGCATTTAAAACAACAATTATTTGTATTTTGTTAGGATATCCAATTGCTTATTTTATTTCTCAATGTAAAGATCGTACAAGAAATATTCTTGTATTATTAATTACACTTCCAATGTGGATCAATATGCTTGTAAGAACATACGCTTGGATTGGTATTTTATCTGATGGAGGTATTTTACAATCATTATTGAATTTATTAGGATTTAAATCAACACAACTTCTTTATACAGAAGGAGCTGTATTATTAGGGATGGTTTATAACTTTATTCCATTTATGATTTTACAAATTAATACATCACTTTCTAAAATGGATAAATCTTTATTAGAAGCAAGCTCTGATTTAGGAGCAAACCGTTTTCAAACTTTTTGGAAAGTTACATTTCCACTTTCTATTCCAGGAGTCATTAGTGGTATCGCACTTGTCTTTTTACCTGCGGTAAGTTCATTCTTTATTCCTAAATTATTAGGTGGGGGACAATATTTCTTAATAGGTAATGTAATAGAAAATCAATTTATTACTGTAGGAGAATGGAATTTTGGTTCTGCTATTTCAGTCATTATGGCATTTGTAATGATGGCTATTATGTATTTAGTAAGATATGTTGAAAAACGTAATTCAGGTAATAGAAAGGAGAAAAAAGCATGAAAAAAGAAAAACGTTCATTTTTAAAGATATTAATGGGATTAATGCTTTTATTTTTCTATTTACCAATTGGCTTTATGATTGTGTTTTCATTTAATTCTAGTAAATCATTAACGCATTTTACAGGATTTTCAATGCAATGGTATACAAAAATGTTATCTGATGCATCAATGATGGAATCATTGTACATAACGATTTTAGTAGCTGTTATAGCAACAGTTATATCAACTGTGGTAGGAACGATTAGTGCGATAGGTTTATCAAAATCTAAAAAAGTCGTTCATGATTTGATTATGCAAATCAACGATTTTCCTTTGATGAATCCAGAAATCGTTACAGCGATTGGCTTAATGTTATTCTTTATTACCTTTAATATTGAAAAAGGTTTTGCAACATTATTATTGGCACATATCGCATTTTGCATTCCTTATGTTATATTATCTGTTATGCCTAAAATTCGCTCTCTAGATCCAAATTTAGCGGATGCTGCAATGGATTTAGGGTGTACACCTTGGATGGCTTTAATTAAAGTTATCGTACCACAAATCATGCCTGGTATTGTTTCAGGGGCTTTGATTGCTTTTACAATGTCTTTTGATGATTTTATTATTTCTTATTTTGTTACAGGAAAAGGAATTAAAAACTTGAGTATTATGGTTTATACAATGTCAAAACGTGTAAATCCTAGTATTAATGCTATTTCAACTTTAATTGTAATTTTTATTACGATTGTTTTAATTCTTGTCAATGTTGTTCCGGTGATTAGAGAAAAAAGAAAAGTTCAAACGACAGAACTTAAAGAAAAAAATAAAGCACCAAGAATTATTGCTGGAATTGTTGCAGCATGCGTATGTATGGGACTAGTTTTTGTTCAAAAAACAACTTCTTCGACTAAAAAATATGCAGGACAAACTTTACATGTCTATAATGCCGGGGAGTATACGGGTGAAAATTTGCTTTCTAATTTTGAAAAACAAACGGGATGCAAAGTAGTTATGGATTTATTCGATTCGAATGAACAAATGTATATTAAAGTAGCTAATGGTGAAGCTTATGATGTTTTAATTCCAAGTGATTATATGATTGAAAGATTAAAACAAGAAAAGCTTATTCAACCATTAGATCAAGATAAAATCACTTGCTTAGAAGATATTAATGATTCTGTTAAAAATTTATCTTATGATCCGAATAATGAATATTCTGTTCCTTATTTTTGGGGAAGTGTAGGAATCGTTTATGATAAAACAAAAGTAAGTGAAAAAGATTTAAAAGAACAAGGTTTTAATATTTTCTTGAATCAAAAATATAAAGGAGACATTTATTTATACGATTCGGAACGAGATTCATTTATGATGGCTTTAAAAGCACTTGGCTATTCTATGAATACTGATAATGAAAAAGAGCTTGCAGAAGCTTATAATTGGCTTTTAGAGTGTGTTAATACGATGTCACCAGAAATTGTAACGGATGAAATTATTGATAATATGGCTCAAGCTAGAAAAGCTTTAGGATTAATATATTCAGGGGATGCGACATATGTCATGTCAGAAAATGAAAATATTGGTTATTACATGCCAAATAAAGGGACAAATATATGGTGTGATGCTATGGTTATTCCACAAAGTTCAAAACATGTAGATTTAGCACATGAATTCATTAATTATGTTTCAAGTTATGAAGCAGCTTATGGTAATTCATCTTATGTAGGGTATACTTCACCAAACACGGAAGTTATGAACGATTTAGCGCAAAATGACTTTAAAGGAATTAATGCTTATAATCCAATTAGAACAAATAAATATGATGAAGTCTTTAACTATAATGCTGAAACAAGAAAGATAATGGCTAATTATTGGGCTAAAGTAAAAATCGCAGCCTCTAATGCTAAAAGTGAATAATAAAAGTTCTATGAGAGTTTTCTCATAGAATTTTTTTAAAAAATAAAATCAAAAAAACGATGAATATACGTATAAAATTTTAAATCCATAAAAAATAGATTGTAAAAAATTATAAAAAACTATTGCAAAAAAATTTTTTATAGCATATAATAATGGGGCAGCGTGATAAGAGACGCGAAGCAAAATAAAGAAGTGGTTCCTTGGCCAAGTTGGTAAGGCAACAGACTGCAACTCTGTCATCATCGGTT
>OHAD01000598.1_pt1 | contig 40915 bp, 30 predicted proteins | sample 1577011 | NCBI WGS metagenome assembly OHAD01 (sample SAMEA3541510, study PRJEB24748) | human gut metagenome | biome: human gut; feature: human-associated habitat; material: faeces | place: China | collected 2012 | reverse complement strand
AGTTCCGGATATTATGATGCTTATTATCTGAAAGCACTCCGTACAAAAGCACTGATTAAAAAGGCATTTGACAGTGCATTTGCAAAATATGATATGATCCTGGCGCCGGCAGCACCGACGACAGCACCGAAGCTTGGAGCTTCCTTAAGTGATCCGATCAAAATGTATCTGGGCGACATTTATACGATTTCCGTCAACCTAGCAGGACTTCCGGGGATTAGTATTCCGGTTGGACGGGATGCGAAAGGACTTCCGGTTGGAATGCAGCTCATCGGAGACTGCTTCCAGGAGAAGAAGCTTTTTCAGGCAGCTTATACCTATGAGTGCCTGACAGAGAAAAAATGGGTATCTATGTACGACAAAACAGAAGCAGCCGGAAAGGAGGAAGCATAGATGTCAAAGCAGTATGAAACCGTAATCGGTCTGGAAGTTCACGTAGAACTTGCAACAAAGACAAAAATTTTCTGTGGATGCAGTACCGCATTCGGGGGCGCACCGAATACACATACTTGCCCGGTATGTACCGGTATGCCGGGTTCCCTTCCGGTATTAAATAAAAAAGTAGTAGAATATGCGATGGCAGTAGGACTTGCGACAAACTGTAAGATCACACAGATGTGCAAATTCGACCGTAAGAATTATTTCTATCCGGATAACCCGCAGAACTATCAGATTTCACAGCTCTATCTGCCAATTGCGAGAGACGGCTATGTAGAGATTGAAGTCGGAGAGCAGAAGAAAAAAGTCCGGATCCATGAGATGCATATGGAAGAGGATGCCGGAAAGCTGATCCATGATGAGTGGGAGGACTGCTCTTTAGTAGATTATAACCGAAGTGGGGTTCCGCTGATCGAGATTGTATCAGAGCCGGATATGCGTTCGGCAGATGAAGTCATTGCTTATCTGGAAAAATTGCGTATGATCTGCCAGTATCTGGGAGCATCGGACTGTAAGCTTCAGGAAGGATCCATGCGAGCAGACGTCAATCTTTCGGTTCGTGAAGTAGGTGCTTCTGAGTTTGGAACACGTACTGAGATGAAGAACCTGAACTCCTTTAAAGCGATTACACATGCGATCGAAGGAGAGAGACAGAGACAGATCGAACTCATCGAAGAAGGAAAGAAAGTCATTCAGGAAACCAGAAGATGGGATGATAATAAAGAATATTCTTATGCGATGCGTTCCAAAGAGGATGCGCAGGACTATCGCTATTTCCCGGAACCGGATCTGGTGCCGATCGTGATCAGTGATGAATGGATCCAGAAAATCAAAGACCAACAGCCGGAGCTGAGAAGTGAAAAACTTGCACGTTATGAGAAAGATTATGATATTCCACGTTATGATGCGGAGCTCATTACCGGAACGAAGAAGATGGCAGATCTCTTTGAGGAGACCTGTGCAATCTGCAACAAGCCGAAAAAAGTGTCCAACTGGCTGATGGTAGAAACCATGCGTCTGTTAAATGAAAACGGACAGGAGCCGGCAGATATTAAATTTTCACCGGAGAACCTTGCAAAACTGATCGAACTTGCAGACGCGGGAACCATCAACAGTTCTGTAGCAAAAGAGGTATTTGAAAAGGTATTTGCAGAGGATGTGGATCCGGAAAAATATGTAGAGGATCACGGACTGAAGACCGTCAACGATGAAGGTGCACTCCGCACACTTGCGGAAGAAGTGATTGCAAAGAATCCAAAGGCAGTGGAAGATTTCAAGGGTGGAAAAGAAAAAGCACTTGGCGCACTGGTTGGACAGATCATGAAGGCAATGAAAGGAAAAGCAAATCCGGGTATGGTTAATGAACTGCTCAGAGAGATGCTGAAATAAAAATCAGACTGACAGAAATCCTTTGCGGAATAAATAAGAAAAACGAGTAAATGTCATGTGAAAAGACATTTGCTCGTTTTTTATTACATATACTGTATCTGCTCTTTCGCCGGTTCCGATGCCGGATTTTCAAAGAATTTCTCTTTTTCTGTCACTTCCAGTACTTCTCCCTGATCCATGAAGATCACCTGATCGGCAATTCGCTTTGCCTGAGCCAGATTATGTGTGACGATGACGAAAGTATACTGGTCTTTCAACTCCAAAAGCGTTTCTTCGATTGCAATTGTATTCTTCATATCCAGTGCGGAGCACGGCTCGTCAAGGAGCAGGATCTCCGGACCGGCACAGAGGCTTCGTGCGATAGCAAGACGCTGCTTCTGACCGCCGGATAATTTGAGGGCGGATTTTTTCAGTTGATCTTTGACTTCATCGTAGAGTTTTGCTTTCTGCAGAGACTCTGTAATTTTCTCAGCAATCTCTTTCTTATTACGGACACCGTGGTATTTCAGTACATAAGACAGATTCTTTTCGATACTGTGCGGGAAAGCGATCGGCTGTTGGAAAACCATGCCAACACGCCTTCTGAGTTTTTCTTTCGGAAGAGATTTGATGTCGGTTCCTTCTAAAGTAATTGTTCCTGAGAGATAGCCGCCTTCTTCTTCTACCATCCGGTTCAGGGTTTTCAGAAAAGTTGTTTTTCCGCAGCCGGACTGACCAACGATGGCTATAATCTGTCCTTTCGGGATCGTCAGGCTGATTCCGTGAAGAATTTCGTGTTTTCCAAATCCACATTTTAGATTTTCTATATTCAGCATATCAGTTGTCCTTTCGTAGATAGGTGATAAATTTACATATTAACTGGATGATGAGCAGGAAGAGCATCAGTACAAATGCGGTTCCATAAGCATAATCCAAAGAAAATCCGTTGTTCACAAGGATATACAGGTGATATGGAAGTGACATGAACGGATCGGAGAGAGAATGCGGAACATCTGCCTGCATGACAGCTCCGGTGTATAAAATCGGTGCAACGGCACCCATGCCGTATGCCATTCCAAGCGCAACGGTTCCGAGAAGTTCTACAGAGCAGACCGGAAGGATCAGTTTCCGGAGGGCATACTCACGGGAAAGTCCGAGACTTAGGGAGTTCTTCATATATTCACGCCCCTTCTCTTCCAGAATCTTTTCTGCTCGGATTGCAACAAAAGGAATGATCATTGCTGCAACACACAGTGCCGAACACAGAAGGCTGCGGTTAAGTCCAAAACGGTAGATCAGAAGCGTATATCCAACCAGCCCGAACAGGATCGAAGGGATTCCGGAAAGTCCGGTGATCGCCATATTTACAAGGACGGAAAATCGTTTTCCGGTGCTGTAAAATACAAGATAAATGGCAGCGCCGATACCAAGGACACCGCCGATCAGTGCGGAAAGTGCGCCAAGATAAATGGAACCCATCAGTGCCGGATAGATACCGCCTGCAGTTCCAAGTGGAACACCGGCAGGCTTGTCCAGAAGGAAGGACAGGCTAAATACTTTTTTCCCTTTCCAGAAGACATAAAGGAAAAGGAAGAGTGTAACAACGATCACGCAAAGTCCGAGTATACTGAGAATCAGGCGTGTGAAAAATTTCTGCAGTTTAGTTCTCATGGGTGGCAAGCCTCCTTTTCAGAAGATAGCTGATACCGAGTACGATGAAAAGAATCACAAGTAGCACAGCATTTGCAACGTAAAGTACGGAGAGGTGAAGGCTTCCGTATTCAATACTTCCCATTTCCAGTGCGGTGAGGGCAGGAAGTGTCTGACCACGTCCAAGGAGTTTGGGATAAATCGGGGAATTACCGATTACCATCATGACGGCCATTGTCTCGCCAAGTGCGCGGCCGAATGCCATCATGGCACCTGCAATGATTCCCGGCCGGATTGCCGGAAGAATAAAATGCAGCAGGGTAAATTCTCTGGAGAATCCAAGTGTGATCGCACTGAACTCGTAAGTCTTTCGTGCAGTCTGTAAAGATTCATGACAGGTGGAAATAACGAATGGTAAAAGCATGATCCCCAGCACGATCCCGGCTGCCAAGATACATTGACCGGCTGCCATATGGAGGTGGGTGGCAAAGGCTTTTACAAGAACCGTAAGTCCGATAAATCCGAAGATGACGGACGGGATTCCTGCAACCAGATCGATGAACGCAAGGAATATGGATGCCACCTTTTTCGGAAGGTAATAGTCCAGAAAGCAGGCACAGGCAACGCCGAAGATGAGTGCGAGGACAACTGCGATCGCTGAGACATAAAGGGTACCGGCAATCGCAGGTAATAGTCCGTACTGCGGTTTCTGACTGACAGGGCGCCATTCAGTGGTAGGCAGGAACATTTTGATTCCAAGCTGTGAAATGGCAGGAATACTTTCCTTCACAATATGGATCATCATGACTGCCATCAGTGCCGTTACGAGAAAGGCAGCCAGATAAATGATTCCTTTGCTGAATTTATCTGAAAGTTTCTTAAACATAGTAAATCCTTTCTAGGTATGATGCAGGACAGACAGCGCTGTCCGGATACAAATCAAAATTGATCCCTGGGATTAACCAGCGACATATAGCAAGAAAAAGGGGTGTGTCTTTGCACACCCCTTCAATATCGGAAGATTATTTCATAGGAATGAATCCCATATCTTCTACAGTTTTCTGTCCTTCATCACCAAGAACGTAATCAAGGAAAGCCTGCTGTACATCTGTCGGATCACCAGAACCTACAAGAAGAAGTGGTCTCTGGATGATGTAAGATCCATCAAGAATGTTTTCTTTTGTTGCAGCAACACCGTTTACTTTCAGTGGAGTTACTTTTCCTTCATTCTGGTTAGCAACACCAAATGAAGCATATCCGATTGCGTACTGGTTATCAATGATATCCTGAACAAGTTCACCCATAGAAGAAGCCTGGATCGCATCCGCTTTTACTTCTGTGTCACCCATGATATTCTTCTGGAATACTTCGTGAGCTCCACCGTTGATATCACGTGTAATAACAACAACTTCTTCGTCAGGAAGAGATGAGTCAAGATCTTTCCATGTAGCATATTCGCCGGAGAAAAGTCCTACGATCTGTTCCGTTGTAAGGTTATCAAGAACATCATTTACTGGATTAGCCGGGTTTACTGCGATCGTCAGAGCATCGATACCAACCTGGTATTCTTTTTCATCTTTGATTGCTTCTTTTTCTTCATCCTTTACGCTTCTTGCAACCATACCAAATGTTGCAGTTCCATCGATAACGGCTTTGGTTCCCTGTCCGGATCCGCCTGCTGAAACGTAGATTGCGATATCTTCTTTTGGAAGAGATGAATCATATGCATCCCATGTTCCATAAGTATCAAAGAAAGTAGTAGCCATAGAAGTGATAACCGGTGCTAAAGTAGAAGATCCGTTAAATAAGATCTGGTTACTTTCTGTATCGGCAGAAGCTTCTGTCTTTGCACCCTCTTCTTTTTTGCTGTCAGCAGAATCTGACTTGCTGCTTCCGCATCCTACTGCCATAGATGATACCATAGCAAGTGTAAGAGCGATTGATAAAAATCTCTTTTTCATTGTATGTATTCCTCCCTGAATAAAATTTGCATATCCAAAATATGAATCTAACATTCTTTTAATAAAATGTATGTTGCATGGACAACATTTTTTATAGATAATTTACATGAATGACATAGAATATATCTATACACTAAATATCTATGGAAGGAATGGGAAAGCCATGCTATACTGTACATACGAATATGTGTTTGGTTTTTATTCTACGGGAACTTCCTGTGAAATAAAAGGTATTGCGTGCCATAGGTGCACATTTTTTAAATTATGGAGGAATTCATGACGGAAGAAATTAAAAAGCTGATCATTTATACAAGAAAAATGAAGAAAAGGGAGCCGTTGTACCGGGACTACCCGGAGGAGTTCCGGGAAGAAATCCGGGGATATCTGGAAAGCAACCATATTTCCAGACTCTATGCACATCAGGTTGAGATGTTTGAGAAGGTCAGAGCCGGAGAAAATGTGGTTATTACGACTTCGACGGCAAGTGGAAAGACGCTTGCCTTTTTGCTCCCGGTATTGCAGGAAATTCTGGAAGACCCGCTGACACGTGCGATTTTTATTTACCCGACCAAGGCACTGGCAAGTGACCAGTACCGCGCGATGCAGTCGATTTTGAAATTTTTCGGAGAAGGAAGAGTTTCAGCAGGCGTGTACGATGGAGATACCAAACCTGCCGAGCGGACAAGGATCCGCAAGAGTGCAAATATTATCCTGACCAATCCGGAGATGCTGAACTCGGCATTCCTTCCGAATCACAGCAATTACGGGTTTGACGCGGTTTTTGCAAATTTACGATATGTAGTGATCGATGAGCTTCATTCTTACCGCGGTGCTTTCGGAGCACATCTGGCAAATATTTTTCGGAGAATGCACCGGATTTGCCGGTATTACCATTCGAATCCGCATTTTCTGTGCAGCTCCGCGACGATCGCCAATCCGGTAGAACTTGCCGAAAAGATCTGTGGAAGCGGATTTACGCTGATTGACCGGGATGGATCGCCGGCACCGGAGAAGGAATACTGTATTATCCAGCCGCCGGAGATCAAGGGGAATAATGACAAAGTATATGGAAGGATTGCGGCGTCAACCGTGGCAGCCGGACTGATACCGGAGCTGGTGGAAGAGGATCATCATTTTATCACCTTTGGACGATCCAGAAGAAATGTAGAAGTTATTCTAAAAGAAGCAAAGGATAAATTAGATGCTGCCGGATTTCTTGGAATGGCGCGGGTGGGCGGCAAGAATCCGGCAGATCTGATCGCAGGATACCGTGGCGGTTATACCCCGCTGGAGCGAAAAGAGATTGAGCGGAAGATGACGGAGGGAGAACTGACCGGGCTGGTATCGACGAATGCACTGGAGCTTGGGATCGACATCGGAAAGCTGGATGCAACTGTGATCGTCGGTTATCCGGGGACAAGGGCGTCCTTCTGGCAACAGAGTGGACGTGCCGGACGAAGCGGCAGTGCCTGTGTCAATTATCTGATCCTGGAAAATGAACCGTTTGACCAGTACATTGCCATCGATCCGGAATGGCTGTTCTCAAGAGAAAGTGAAAATGCGATCGTGGATCCGGACAATCTTCTGATCGAGCTTGCACATCTGCGCGCAGCGGCTGCTGAGATGCCACTTTCACTGGATGATATTGCGCTTTTTCCGGATCTTGGAGAAATGATCCCGGTGCTTTTAAGCGCCGGAGAAGTAAAAAGCCTTGCCGGAAGATTTGCCTGGGCGGGACCTGCATTTCCGGCAGGGGATTACAGCCTGCGTAATATGGACAAGACCAGGTTCAAGCTGCTCGCGCAGGAGGATGGACATGAGATCACGGAGATGGACGAATCCCAGGCATACCATGAGATCCATCCGGGTGCTGTATATATGCATGATGGTGCATCCTATGAGATCACGAAGATGGATCTGGTCAGCCGGACAGCTTACGCCATTCCGTTTACAGGGGATTATTATACGGTACCGGCAGGACAGGAAGAGACGCGTATCCTGCATGTATTTCAGGAGGACGCTTACCAGAGGACGGAAATCCGTTTTGGAGATATCAATGTAAACGAAATCATTGCCATGTACAAGAAACTGCAGTTCCATAACCATCAGAATCTGGGCTATGTGACGCTGACACAGCCGCTTCAGAAGGATTATGGCACGGAAAGCACCTGGCTTACAATGCCGGAGAATGTTGTCAGAGTCTACCGGAGTCTTCTTTTGCCAAATCGGATGGGAGAGCTGGTGCTGAACAATCATTTTGACGGAATGCAGTATGCGATCAAGAATGCGGTAATGATGGTGACGATGACGGAACGGGATGATATCGATGTGACCATGTCCAACAATGCGACCATTCCGGATGAGTTTCGGGAGGAAAAGGTGTCCCTCTTCATTTATGACAAATATGAGGGCGGACTTGGTTATTCGGAGAAGATCTATGATCTGATTCCGGAAATTCTGGAAAGTGCGATTAAAATGGTCAGCGGCTGTCCGTGTGAGGATGGCTGTCCGGCATGCGTAGGTGACTACAATCTGGATAAGAAGACGGTTCTGTGGGGACTTGATAATCTTCTGGAAGAGAGCGAACCGCCGGTATATCTGAAAAAAAATATCAAAGAGCCACAGCCTGTGATCCGGAAAGAATTTTCTTTCTTCAATCTGCCGGATGAGTGGGAGAAGGTCTGTTATGCCGTGGTCAAAAATGGCGAGGCAGGCGGGCAGTTCTTGAAGACCATTAAAAAAGTCAGTACAGAAGGACACAAGCTGATCCTGACGATGGAAAATGAATTTTATGCAAAATGGCTGATGGAGCCGGATAACCTCCAAAGTCTGACCAATACCTTGCGGTATCATGTGATCTGTCCGGCGGATATGCAGATCCGGGTACGGTATGAAGCGAAAATGGATGAGCAGGAGAAAAAAGAACGACAGAAGAAGAGAGACCGTTTGCAAAGGCGATATGATGAACAGCTTGGAAATGAATAATATAGAAGAAATAAAAACTTTAAATCCTTACCAGCAGGAGGCGGTGCTGGATGAAAGCCCGGCATGTCTGGTAAATGCAAATGTAGGGAGCGGAAAGACAACAGTGCTGATCGAGAAAGTGCGGCATCTGCATGAGAAAAAGCAGGTTTCGTATGAGAAAATGGCAGTGCTTACCTTTACCAACAAGGCGGCAGATGAGATCGCAGAACGTCTATCCAGAAAGGAAGCAGAGCTTACGGAAGAAGAACTGTGGGGATTTGGAACCTTTCACAGTGTTGCCTTAAGGATTCTGCGAAGATTTCTTCCGGAAAAGGCAGAAGACGGAACAAAATTGGAAGAATGGAACCGGGAATTTACCGTTATCACACCGGAAGATGAAATGGAAATGGTGCTTGCCATCGCAAAAGAAGGCAGTTATAAGATCAAATACCAGAACCGTCTGAAAAAGCGGATGGAAGAGGATTACGCGGCATATCGGAAAGGAAGAACACAGGGAAAATACAAAGATGATCTGTTTCAGATCTTTCCGCTTCTTGAGAAGGCAAAAAGACAGCAGAATAAAATGTCTTTTGCAGATCTTCTGGAAGAAGGAACGCAGGTGGCAAAAGAGCAGGAAGAGGTGCTGGATCTTAAGTGGATCATTGTCGATGAGGTACAGGACAGTGACGAAAAACAGCTGAAATTTCTGGAGGCGTTAAAAGGCACACAGACCCACTTTTTTGCGGTGGGGGATCCGAATCAGGTGATCTACAGCTGGAGAGGAACCGGACCGAATATGTTCTTCCTGATCAAGCACAGATTTGGCGCAAAAGAACTGACTCTGCCGGTTAACTACCGGTCCGATGAAGTGATCCTGGAAGCGGCGAACCGTTTTCTTCAGTTTGGAGGAAAGATTGAGGGAAGAGGCGAAAGAGGGGAGAAGATTCTGGTAAGGAATCATTATGATCCATTTATCGAGGCAGAGTATCTGACAGAGCGGATCCGTGAGCTTCATGAGCAGGGACTTCCTTACCGGGAGATTGCGGTTTTCTACCGGGTGCAGAAGCAGGCAGAGATTCTGGAAAAAGTATTTGAAAGAGCAGAACTTTCTTATGTTCTTCCGGCAAAACAGAAAGAGGATGAGGATCCGGTTCCGGAAAGACCTCATATGATCCGGGAGTATGTTGCAGAAGGGAAGCTGAATGCGGTTTCAGGCGAACATACGATGGAAAAAGCGGCAGATACAGAACGACAGACGGAGGAAGAAGACGCAGTTCATCTTATGACACTGCACGCCTCAAAAGGTCTGGAATTTGACTATGTATTCATCATCGGAATGAATCAGGGACTGATTCCGCTTCGCTGCAAAAGCATAGAACAGGAAGAAGAGGAGCGCCGTCTGTTCTTCGTAGGACTGACCCGTGCAAGGAAGAATCTGGAACTTTCCTATTATACAAATCCGACGATCCCGGGGACATATGAGACACCAAGCAATTATCTGCGGATGCTGCCGGAGGAGCTGCTTGAATGGGAAGAAAAGCCGGGAAGTGAGTCGCGGAAAGCGAATCTGCAGAAACTGCGGAAAGATACGCGGGAGCTGATCAGGGAGAAAAAGCAGGAGGAAGAAGAACAGAAAGAAACACGGAAGCCAAAGCGAAAAGGCAGACATCCGAAGTACGGGGAAGGGGAGATTATTTCTGAGGACGAGATGATGATCGAACTGGAATTTCCGGGATATGGGAAAAAACAATTTCTGAAAGCATTTGGCGAAGTGGAAGTTTTGAAAGACTTATAGAAAAACGGAAGAGGAAATGGAATTTGCAAGACAGTTGCAGGCTACCGTTGATCCGGCTATCAAAGATAGAGATCAGAGAATGTATGAAGCAAAAGAAAAGGCATTAGCAGATGGTGTTGTTTCCAGAAATGCCTGGGAAAAAGCACCGCTTACTGCTTCTTCGGACAGTGGAGATGTGAGCCAGATGATGCCGATGAACCTCTTTACCGCAGTTTGCTGGCCTGTTGGTGTTGCACCGCATACCTGGCAGAGCTGTGCATCTGCCGGAAGCACGATTGGACAGAAAGGTGCATTCTACGCAGCGAAAGTCATTGCAGCAACAGCATATGACCTGTATACACAGCCGGAACTGCGAAAAGAAATTCAGGACGAATTCGATGCACAGGATAGAGAACCATATGCACCGATGTATGATGGTGAATAGGAACAAGAAAAAGTAAAGAAAAAAGGTCCCGGAGCCGTAAGGTTTCCGGGATTTTTATGAGGAAAAAAAGTAAGTGTGTGACTGGATTTGACAAGGATTTTCATGAATGTTACACTAGAAAAATAGGAGAAAAACGGACTGTGCGAGGGGGATAAGTGCAGTCAGGCAGGAGACAAAAATGGGTATTGCAATACAGGAATTATTATCGCAGGAATATTTTAAAGATTTTTACGTTCTGGCGGGGGCAAAGGGACTGCACCGTGAGATCCAGGGGATCACAGTTATGGAGGCACCGGATGCATTTCACTGGACCAAAGGGAAGGAACTGGTACTTTCATCAGGGTACGTTATTGCAAAGGAACCAGATTGTATTGAAAAAGCGTTCCGGGAAGGAAGTATCCAGAAATCGGCGGGAATGATGATCAAAAGAGAACGGTATCTGGAGAAGATACCAGAGGAGATACTGAGGCTTTATGATCAATATGAGGTACCCCTTATCTCCATGCCGTTTTCAGCCCCATGGATGGAAGTGATGAGCCAGATTAATACTGCTGTGCTGAACCGGACCATACGCAGGCTGCGGATCAATACCAGTCATATGACATTTCAGATGTCGAATTTTTCATATAAAGAGCAGAAAATCAAACGGATCCTGCAGGCGATGGAGTCTGAGATGGGCTTCCCGGCATTTTTATATGATTTTGTAGAAGAAGAGGCGTATTACAGTTCGACGAATTTTCAGAAGATAGCGAAAGGATTCGGACTTGAAACAGAGGATTTCTGGGAGCCGTCAATGCCGTATACCCGGCATACGCTTTGTGATTACATGGACATGGTGAGGTACCGTCTTGTGAATCCGAGTCACCAGGAGGGACCGAGAATCAGCTGGATACGGGTTCCGATTTCTGTAAATGGAAGTGTACAGGCGTATTTTGCCGTGATGGAAGCGCGGGAATTCCTGGATTATTATGATGAGTACAGTATCCGGATTGCCTATCTGATGCTGCAGGGATTATATGAGCAGATCGTAGCGGCACAGAACATGGGAAATATCGGATTTGAGAACTTTGTGTTATACGCTTTGAGTGCAACGGAAGATGATACACAGAAGATGATGTTTCAGGCGAATGTACAGGGGATTTCTATGAGTACAAAATACAGGTATGTATTGTTCCGGAGCGCGGACAATCAGGAAGAACTTCCAAACCGGAGAAAAGAGATCCTTGAGGCTTACAGGAAAAGCAGTCTGATCAAATATGCCAGAATCGCAATGATCGGAGAAAATGTGGGAATTCTTTTTTTGGAAGACAGAGAAGAAGACTGGGAGAAAGGTCATATCCTTGCACTTCTGGAAGAATTCCGGAGAAGAGTTCTGAAGAGCTGTCCGGAGACGGCACTGGAATTTGGTTATTCACTGGATGCCGCTTCTCTTGGACGTATCCGTCAGAGCATAGAAAAATGCCAGAAAGCACTGAATATGGGGAAAATGATTTATCCAAGCCTTTTTGCATGGGAGTATTCTCAGCTTGGTGCACTTGCATGGCTGGATATCCCGGAAGAAGAGCTTACTCATATGCTCTCGACTTACAGTGTACTCCTGAAAGATGAAAAGAATATCGAGCTTTTAAAGACTTTAAAAGTATATCTGGAAAATAATATGAACTACAGCGCAACAGCTGAGAAATTATATGTACATATCAATACGATCAGGAAGAGGATCGACAAGGTAAACGAACTTCTGCAGATTGACTGGAGCGACAATATTGCACGGATGAATGCAGAGCTTTTACTGCGCTTTTTGAATCTGGAAGAAAAAATTTAACATTTCTTTGATCAGGAATTGATGATTTTCAGGGTAAAATATGATACAATGTATATTGTGTGAAAAAAAAGACAAAGTGGGAGATGCCTATGCCAAAGAAACAGAAGGCAAAGATAAAGCAGAAAAATAAGTGCCCTGAAAAGCTGATCCGGACAGAAGCTGCAAAAGAGATTGCAGAGATAGACCGTTCGCTTCAGAATCAGAAGTATCAGCTCAGATGCAGAGCTGCAATCGATCTTCTTACAGCAAAGCTGAATATGATAAATGCAGATCTTTCACGCAAGAAACGCCATGTTGTGATCAACCAGATCAGCAGCAGAGTGAAGACGGCAGAGAGTATTTATACAAAACTGATCCGGAAAGGCCTGGAGCCGGATTTTGACACGGCAAGAGCAGAACTGAAGGATTTGATCGGAATCCGCGTGGTCTGTCCATTTGAAGATGAAGTGTACGAGGTCGCAGACCGTCTGAAAGCGCAGGGAGATGTACAGATCATCCGTGAGAAAGATTATATTAAGAATCCCAAAAAGAACGGATACAAGAGTCTTCACATGATCGTGGAGGTCCCAATTTATTCATCCAAAGGACCACTGAAGGAAAAGGTGGAGATCCAACTCCGTACGGTGGCAATGGATTACTGGTCTGTGCTCGAGTACCAGATATTTTATAAGAAGACAGAGAATGAAGAGGTTGCAAAGGAATTAAAAACCTATGCAGATGAAATTTCTGAGCTGGATGCAAAAATGCTGAAACTCAGGGATAAGATTGAAAAAATGTAGTAGAAACACAGGGAAAGAATGTGCGAAGGCGCATTCTTTTTTTGATACAATCAGGAAATCAATTGCATAGGCATTGCAGTTAGGTTATAATCTAGTACAGTATGGACAGATATATTACAGAATGGATATGAGGAAATACTATGAAAATGATTAAGACAGATAAACTTGTATTTGAATATGCAAAGCGTGACGAAGAAGGCAATATTATAGGGAAAAGCCGCGCTATTGATGAGGTATCGCTGGATATCGAGCCGGGACAGTTTATTGCGATCCTGGGGCATAATGGCTCTGGGAAGTCTACACTTGCAAAGCATATGAATGCCCTGCTGGTTCCGTCTGACGGAACCATGTGGGTAGACGGAATGGACACGAAGGAAGAAGAGCATCTGTGGGATGTACGTCAGAGCGCCGGAATGGTATTCCAAAATCCGGATAACCAGATCATAGGAACGGTCGTTGAGGAAGACGTGGGATTTGGTCCGGAGAACCTGGGCGTGCCGACAGAGGAGATCTGGAAGAGAGTGGAAGACAGCCTGAAAGCGGTTGGGATGATTGAATACCGTCACCATTCACCGAATAAATTGTCCGGTGGGCAAAAGCAGAGGGTTGCGATCGCCGGTGTCATGGCAATGCGTCCAAAGTGTATTGTACTGGATGAGCCAACTGCGATGCTGGATCCGAATGGAAGAAAAGAAGTACTTCGAAGTGTGATGGAGCTGAGAAAAAGAGAACACATTACGGTGATTCTGATCACCCATTATATGGAAGAGGTTGTAGATGCAGACCACGTATTCGTAATGGATCACGGTCATGTGGTAATGCAGGGAACACCGAGAGAAATCTTTTCACAGGTGGATACTTTAAAGCACTACAGACTGGATGTGCCGCAGGTGACGATCCTTGCTGATGAACTGAGAAAAAGAGGACTTGATATTCCGGCGGGAGTTTTGAAGAAGGAAGAATTGGTGGAGATATTATGTCGATTAAATTAGAACATATCAATTATGTATACAGTGAAGGAACTGCATATGAAAAGCATGCGCTGAAGGATGTATCCCTGGAAATTCCACACGGTGAATTTGTCGGGATCATTGGTCACACCGGCTCCGGTAAATCGACACTGATCCAGCACCTGAACGGACTGATCAAGGCGACAAGCGGAGCACTTTATTACAACGGAGAGAATATTTACGGAGAAAACTATAACTTACGTGAGCTGCGAAATCAGGTCGGGCTGGTCTTTCAGTATCCGGAGCATCAGCTTTTTGAGGTCAATGTACTTCAGGATGTCTGTTTTGGACCGAAGAATCAGGGACTTTCACCGGAAGAATGTGAAAAGCGGGCAAGAGAGGCGTTGCAGCTTGTTGGTCTCAAAGAAAAATATTTCGATCATTCCCCGTTTGATCTGTCAGGCGGGCAGAAAAGACGTGCAGCGATCGCAGGTGTACTGGCAATGCGTCCGAAGGTACTGGTTCTGGATGAACCGACTGCAGGACTGGATCCGAAGGGAAGAGATGAGATCCTGGATCAGATTGCCTATCTGCACGAAAAAGCAGACATGACTGTCATTTTAGTTTCCCACAGTATGGAAGATATTGCAAAATATGTGGATCGTATTATTGTGATGAATAAAGGCAGCGTCATGTTTAATGATGTGCCAAAGAAAGTGTTTGCACACTACAAAGAACTGGAGAGTGTGGGACTTGCGGCACCACAGGTAACGTACATCATGCATGCGCTGAAGGAAAAGGGAATGGATGTTCCGACAGATGCAACCACGATAGAAGAAGCAGCGGATGGCATTATGAAAGCACTGAAGAAGGAGAGGGCAGCCAAATGATTCGAGACATAACGATTGGACAATATTATCCGGCTGACAGCCGTATCCATAAGCTGGATCCGCGTGTGAAGATTGTATGCACACTGCTGTATCTGATTTCTCTTTTTACATTTAAAAGTATTTTGGGATATGTACTTGCGACTGTGTTCCTGTTTGGATGCATTAAGCTGGCGAAGGTACCGTTTAAATTCATTGTCAGAGGACTGAAGCCAATTATCATTCTGCTTCTGATCACAGTAGGTTTCAACTTATTTCTGACACCGGGCGGAAAGACACTGGTCCATGTGGGCTTTATCAAGATCACGGAGTACGGCTTAAGCACAGCGGTTTATATGGCGATCCGGCTGATCTATCTGATTATGGGATCCTCACTTATGACACTGACAACTACACCGAATTCACTGACAGATGGTCTGGAGAAGCTTCTTCACCCATTGAATAAGATCCATGTACCGGTACATGAGATTTCGATGATGATGTCGATCGCACTTCGTTTTATTCCGATCCTTCTGGAGGAAACGGATAAGATCATGAAGGCACAGATTGCCAGGGGTGCGGATATGGAAAGTGGAAATCTGATCCAGAAGGCAAAGGCAATGATTCCGATCCTGGTTCCGCTTTTTGTATCCGCATTCCGCCGTGCCAATGATCTTGCAATGGCAATGGAAGCAAGATGTTATCGCGGCGGCAATGGCAGAACCAAGATGAAACCTCTGATTTATAAAAGTGCTGACCACATGGCATACCTGATTACGATCCTGTATGTGGTGATCACATTTGTTGTTGGAAGATATGTTCCATTCAAGCTGTGGATCTTTTAAGGAGTCAGAAGATGAGAAGAATCAGATTAACAGTGGCTTATGATGGAACAAATTATTGTGGCTGGCAGATCCAGCCAAATGGAATTACGATTGAGGAAGTGCTGAATAAGGCAATCTGTAAGCTCACCGGAGAAGAGATTCAGGTGATAGGGGCGAGCCGGACGGATTCCGGGGTTCATGCAAGAGGAAATATTGCTGTGTTTGACACGGAAAGCAGGATACCGGCAGAACGTTTTTCTTATGCCCTGAATCAGCGTCTTCCGAAAGATATTGTAGTTGTAAAATCAGATGAGGTGGATCTTAACTGGCATCCGCGTTATCAGGATACTCTGAAAACCTATGAATATCACATCATCAATACAAAAGTGCCGATTCCGACAGAGAGGCTTTATAATTACTTTGTAAGTTTTGATCTGGACGTGGAGCAGATGAGGCGGGGAGCGGCTTATCTGGTAGGAGAACACGATTTTGCACCATTTTGCTGTATCCGTACTAATGCAAAGACAACGGTGCGGACAATCACGGATTTGCAGATTCTGCAAAGCGGAGAGCATATTACGATCCGGATTACGGGAAATGGATTTTTGTATAACATGGTGCGCATCATAGCCGGGGTACTGGTGCGTGTCGGAAGAGGATTTTACGAACCGGAAAAGGTAAAGGAACTTTTGGAAGGCGGAGAAAGAACCAGGGAAGCGGTCACGGCACCGCCGCAAGGACTCTGCCTGATGGAAATCAGCTATCAGAATGAAGAATAGTGCATGAGTCTGCTTTTTAGGCAGGCTCATTTTTTTAACAGGAAATTCCGAATAGAAGGTACTACATATCGGAGAAATTTTTGCGATAGAAAAAAACTATAGAGAAGTTAACCTATTCGGATAAACAATAAGTAAAACAGGCAGTTTTATTGAAGAAATATTGTGAAAATGTTATCCTAATAATCAGAGGCATTTTGGAAAAACAGCATAGAAACAGGATGTCATTAAAGAGAGAAAAGGGAAAAAATATGAATTATGTAGGAATTGATATCGGATCAACAGCATCCAAGGTTGTTGTTGAAGGAGATAAGAAAGAACATTTCGTACTGCCGACAGGATGGAGCAGCAAAGAGACGTGCGAAAAGATCAAGAATAAGCTACTTGAGATGGGGATAGATGTTACCTCAGATGATACAAAGGTAGTTGCTACAGGATATGGAAGAATCGCAGTTGATTTTGCAGATCATGTAATTACAGAGATTACCTGCCATGCCAGAGGTGGGCGTGAGCTTGCAGGGGGGGACTGTTCGATCATTGATGTGGGAGGACAGGATACGAAGGTGATCGTTGTACAGAATGGAATGGTAGCCGATTTCCAGATGAATGATAAATGTTCGGCGGGAACCGGAAAGTTTCTGGAGATCATGGCGAACCGCCTGGGTGTTACGATCAATGAATTATTTGATATGGCGGCAGCAGGAGAAGTTATTCCGATCAGCTCACTTTGTACGGTATTTGCCGAATCTGAGGTGATCAACTATATCGGAGAAGGAAAAAAGCGTGAAGATATCGCGGCCGGAGTTGTAGATTCTGTTGCCAATAAAGTAGTGCAGCTTGCGCAGAAAAAGGAACTTGGAGACAGAGTGATCCTGACCGGAGGACTCAGTCACAGCATTTATTTCACAGGAATCCTGTCAGACAAGCTGGATCAGAAAGTGGAATCAGAAGAGTTTGGCCGTTTTGCGGGGGCATACGGAGCAGCACTTCTTGCCAGAGAAAAGAAAGACAAAAGGAGATAATGAAGATGGAACTGATTAAAGATTTGCCAGAGGTATTTGAAGAATTTGCGGAGCAGAGACAGAAATCATTTCTGGCTGTTAAGGAACTGAAAGAAAAAGGTGTTCCAGTTGTGGGATCTTACTGTACATATTTCCCGAAAGAGATTGCAATGGCGATGGGAGCAGGATGTGTAAGCCTTTGCTCGACTTCGGACGAGACGATTCCGGAGGCAGAAAAGGATCTTCCGAAGAATCTCTGTCCGCTGATCAAATCAAGTTATGGATTTGCAAAGACAGACAAATGTCCATTCTTCTATTTCTCAGACGTAGTAGTTGGGGAAACAACCTGTGATGGAAAGAAGAAGATGTATGAATATATGTCAGAATTCAAAGATGTATTTATCATGGAACTTCCGAATAGCCAGAGAGAACCGGGACTTCAGCTCTGGAAAGGCGAGATCATCCGTTTCAAGGAATATCTGGAACAGAAATTTGGCGTGACGATCACGGAAGAGCAGATCCGTGAAGCTGTAAAGACAGAGAATCAGGCACGCCAGTCCTTAAAGAAACTTTATGAAGTGATGAAACATGATCCGGCTCCGATCAAAGGACAGGATCTGTTCAAAGTTCTGTACGGAAGCACCTTCAAATTTGACCGTTCCCTGATCCCGGGCGAAGTGGATGCTCTTACTGCGAAGATTGAAAAAGAATATGCAGAAGGCAAGATGGAAGAGAAGAAACCGCGTATTCTGATCACAGGATGTCCGATCGGAGGAGCAACAGAAAAAGTGATCCGAGCAGTAGAAGACAATGGCGGTATTGTTGTGACTTTTGAGAACTGCAGCGGTGCCAAATCAATCGATAAGATGGTGGATGAAGATGCAGAGGATATTTATGATGCAATCGCAAGAAGATATCTCAACATCGGATGTTCGGTTATGACACCGAACCCGAACCGTCTGGAGCTTCTTGGAAGACTGATCGATGAATATCAGGTAGACGGTGTAGTGGATATGATCCTTCAGGCATGTCATACTTACAATGTGGAGACCAATACGATCCGCAAGTTTGTGACAGGTGAAAAGGGAATTCCGTATATCAGTGTGGAAACCGATTACTCTCAGGCAGACATCGGACAGCTGAACACCAGACTTGCTGCGTTTGTTGAGATGCTGTAAATGGAGAGTATGACGAAGAAAAATGAGTTTCAGTTCCGCAGGGCGAATGAGGAGGATCTTCCTGAAATTTGTCGTATGGTAAAGCTTGCCGGAGAAATTGTTCCCGTGAAAGAATGGTTTGAGGCAGAGAATGAAGAATTTCTTGCAAAGCATATCCGCGAGGAAGGATTTACCCTTATGGCAAAGAAGAATGGACAGACTGCAGCGATCATGATTGTCCGTATTCCCGGAATGGCAGAGGACAACCTGGGAGAATATCTGAAGATTTCCAGGGAAGAAATGAAGAGGGTTGCGCATCTGGAGATTACTGTTGTGGAACCGGGGTATCAGGGATACGGACTGCAATATGAGCTTTTCTGTCGGGCAGAAGAAATCGTAAAAAATAAGCAGATGCGGTATCTGATGGCAACAGTTCATCCGGATAATATATATAGTTTTCGCAATATGGAAAAGCTTGGGATGAAGGCAGTTCTCGAGACAAAGAAGTATGACGGGCAACGAAGATATGTTATGAGTAAAACATTAGAATATTAGAAAAAGTGAAAGAGCTTGCAGAAAGTGTAATGAAACATTTTTTGTAAGCTCTTTTTGTGTACAGCAAAAAGAGCTAAAATGAGAAAGTTTCTTAACTGATAACTTTAATATTGACATGCTAACTAGTGATAATATAAACTACTATAAGTTAGAATATACAAACAAAGAGGAAACAAAATGAAATTCATAAATAAGATCATTGCGGTCTGTTTGTGTGCATCTGTATTTGCAGGCGGATGCGGTCAAAGTGGACAGGATACGACAAAGAGTAAAAAAAGTGAAAGTACAGGCAGTTCGAAAAAGAGTATGGAGCAGGCTTCTTCGGATACCGAGGCATCAAAAGACATTTTTGCAATGGATACCTATATGACAGTGACAGCATATGGAGAAAAAGCACAGGATGCGGTGGATGCCGCTGAAGCAGAGATTGAAAGATTAGATACACTTTTATCAACGGGAAATGCAGACAGTGAGATTGCGAAACTGAATGAACAGAAAAGTGCAGCACTTTCAGAAGATGGCGGATATCTTGTGAAGCGCGCACTGGAACTGAATAAGGAAACGGATGGGGCATTTGATATCGCAATTTATCCGGTTATGGAGGCGTGGGGATTTCCGACACAGAATTTCCGTGTCCCGTCAGCTGACGAACTGACAGGGCTTCTGAAGCATGTGGATGCAGCGAAGATCTCATACGATAAGGATACAAGAGAAATCTCTTTTGAAGATGACCAGATGAAAATCGACCTTGGAGGAATTGCAAAAGGCTATACTTCTTCGCGGATTATGGATATTTTCAAAGAAAACGGGATTACAAGCGGTCTGGTAAATCTGGGTGGAAATGTACAGGCACTTGGAACCAAGACAGACGGAAGCAACTGGCGGGTTGCGGTACAGAGTCCGGACGACACAGAGGATTATCTGGGAGTTTTATCCATTCGGGATAAAGCGGTGATCACATCTGGTGGATATGAACGCTATTTTGAACAGGATGGTGTGACCTATCATCACATTATTGATCCAAAGACCGGATATCCGGCAGAGAACGGACTAGTATCTGTCACGATTGTAAGCTCGGACGGAACCCTTGCAGACGGACTTTCTACCTCGCTTTTTATCATGGGAGAAGAAAAAGCGGCAGAGTTCTGGAAGGCGCACAGTGATGAGTTTGAGGCGATCCTTGAGACAGATGACGGAACGATTTATGTGACAGAAGGTCTGAAAGACAGCTTTACAACGGATCTTGACATGAAGGTTATTACGAAATAATTTGCGTGAAATGAGAGGATAATGAGAGATGGACATCAAAGAAACCGGTAAAAAATTAAAACCGTTTGCACCCGTTCTTTCAGTTGCACTGGTTACGGCGTGCGTGGCAGGCTCCTTAAGCGGATATGAAGCGCCGGTCTATGCAGCGACGCAGGAAGAAACACCGATAAAAGAAGAGACAAAAGAGAAGAAAGAAGAAAAAAAGACAGCAGCCAAAGGTTCGTTTGATCTGGAGGATGGCGTATATAAAGGAACCGGAACCGGGTATGCAGGAGACATTACCGTATCGGTACAGATCAAGGATAAGCAGATTGTTTCGATTGACATTTTGAGTTCTTCCGATGATGAGGCATTTTTTTCACGGGCAAAAGCAGTGATCGACAAGATTATCGAAGGACAGACACTGGATGTGGATACTGTATCGGGAGCAACTTTCAGTTCCAGGGGAATCATCAGTGCGGTGAAAAATGCGCTGACCGGGGAAAAGGATAACAGCACGACAGGACAGGCACAGTCCGGCCAGACAGCGGCGGCAGCAAGAAGTTCGACCAGTGTGGCAAAAGTAGAGGATGCGGCAGCATATAAGGATGGAACCTACTACGGTTCAGGAACCGGATTTGGTGGTCCACTGAAGGTTATGGTAGAAATCAGCGGAGGAAAGATCGCATCCATCCAGATCGTGGAGAACAGTGACGGAAGCGATTACATTTCCAAAGCAGCTTCTCTGATCGATTCTATTATCGCGAAGCAGAGCACCAATGTGGATACGGTGTCCGGGGCAACCTACAGTTCGGTCGGAATTATTCAGGCAGTGCGGGATGCGCTGAGCCAGGCGGCGGTAAACGGGACATCGGATGGCACACAGGATAACAATAGTAATAACAGCAATAACAATAGTTCGTCAGACGACAATAATTCTACTGTGACCGGAACCGTTCCGTACAAGGAAGGAATCTATTACGGAACAGCAGAAGGCTACAGCGGCGATGTATCCGTTGCAGTCGTGATCCAGGAAAAGACGATCAAAGCAATCCTGATCACAGAAAATTCCGATGATGAGGCGTTCTTCAATCGGGCAATGGATATTGTGAAAAAGGTGATAAGGACACAGAAGACAGACGATGTAGATACTGTGTCAGGAGCAACCTACAGTTCCAAAGGACTGTTAAATGCAATCAAGAATGCACTGAAACAGGCAGAGAAAGTGACAAATGGAGAACCCATTGATGAGAAGCCGGATCTGACTGATCTGAAAGAGCTGATCGAGAGAGCAGAAAAGTTGGAAGAAGATAAATACACAGAAACAAGCTGGGCAGTTCTGCAGACCAGACTTGCGGACGCAAAAGATGCACTTGAGGAAACGAAACAGACTGCGGTTGATAAAGCGGTGGAAAAGCTGAAAACAGCAATCGCACAGCTTGAGTCGAAAGACGGAAAAGATGAGGAAAATACAAAGTATATCAGTGGAATCTATGAGGTGACCGTTCCTTGTAAGCCGGATGATGACGAAGATTTTGAAGAATATAATCTGACGATGACGGTGACGATCCGCGACGACAAGATTATGGCAATCACGGATATCACGGGCGATGGGGACAGCAGTAATGACAGATATATCACGAAAGCTGCAAATGGTACTTCAAGCATAAAAGGTGTGGTATCCCAGATCATAGATAAAGGAATGCCGGAGGATATTGATACTGTTTCCCGTGCAACCTGCTCTTCAAATGCGATCCTGGAAGGATGCAAAAAAGTACTGGAAGCAGCAGAAAGACCGACAGATACGGAGGCTGAATAACAATGAGAGAATTCTGGGTAAGACTGGTAAGTATGCTCGCGATCGTGGGGATTCTTCTTGGATACAATTCGGTGCTGGATGCCCGTGCAAAAGAAGACGAGATCGCCCGGCTTTCCGCACAGGTTGCCGGAAACGGACAATCAGACAGCGAAAATGGAGGTTCCACAAACTACAAGGACGGAACCTATACCGGGGAAGCTGATGGATTTGGCGGAACGATCCAGGTAGAAGTAAAGATTGAGAAAAGCAAGATCGCGGAAATCAATGTGATATCTGCAGAGAAAGAAGACGGAGCATACCTTTCCATGGCAAAGGATATTATTCCCCAAATCATCGATGCACAGAGCGCAGATATAGATACGATCAGTGGTGCGACATTTAGCTCGACCGGAATCAAAAATGCATCGGAACAGGCTCTGGAAAAGGCGGTAAAGTAACGTGAAAAAGATGGATATTCATAATTTAACGGCGAAAGATATAAAAAAATTACATATATGGCTGAGAGCATTGATCCAGATACTGTATTTCCTGTTTATCCCATCTGTGTATACAGCGGCATTTGCCGGAGTGAAATACATATTTACACAGATCGGTGCAGGGGGAAAGGTTGCCATGACCACTTTCGTGACAGTGCTGGTTGTGATCTGCATTTATACGATCCTGTTCGGAAGATTCTTCTGCGGATTTGCCTGTGCGTTCGGTACGATGGGAGACGGCGTGCATGCACTCTATGTGTGGATCTGTAAAAAAATGAAAAAGAAACCGTTTCAGATTGCAGAAGCGTGGACAGAAAAGCTCTGTTATCTGAAATATATTGTACTGGCACTGATTTCAATCTTGTGCTTTGCCGGCGTCTACAGCAAGGCAAAAGGAACCAGCCCGTGGGATGTATTTTCCATGCTCCATGCCGGCAACTTTAAGCTTGGCGGATATCTGGTGGGACTCGTTCTTCTGGTTCTGATCCTTGTGGGAATGTGTTTTGAAGAACGGTTTTTCTGCAGAAATTTCTGCCCGATGGGAGCTGTGTTTTCCCTGCTTCCGGTGCTTCCGTTTTTCGCACTTCACAGAGACCGGGAAAACTGCATCAAAGGATGCAAGGCATGTACGAAGAAATGTCCTTCTAACATCGGACTTCCGGAAGATGGATCGCCGAAGATAGAAGGGGACTGTTTCCAGTGTCAGAAATGCATCGATACCTGTCCGAAAGGAAATATTCATACCGGAGTAAAAGGACTTCGTGGAAATGAATTCTGGTTTACGATTTTGCGGGCAGTAATCTTACTGATTCTTCTGCTCTGGCTGGGTGTATAGAAGATGAAGAAGAAAGATCTGATACTTGGAGCAGGAATTATTGTGATTGCGCTTGCGATGCTGCTTGTGATGCAGCTGACGAGAGGGGAAGAAGGAAACCAGATCCAGATTACGCTGAATGGCAAAATCTATGGAACCTATTCCTTGTCGAAGGATCAGACCATCGAAGTAAAGGATGGCGATTTCTATAACCGGATCCGGATCGAAGATGGAAAGGCGTATATGGAAGAGGCGAATTGTCCGGATGGTTACTGCGAGGAACAGGGAAAAATCAGTGGACATACACAGACGATCGTCTGTCTGCCACATAAGCTTGTAGTAGAGGTTCTGGAAAATGAGAATGATCAGGGATTGGAAACTTCGGATTCCGAAGATATAGTCCCTGACACGATCGCAAAATGATAAAGGAAACAGCAGATGAATAAAAACAGAAAACTTGCCAATATGGCAATGCTGGTTGCACTGGCAATGATATTCAGTTATGTGGAAAGCTTAATACCGATCAATTTCGGGATACCGGGAATGAAGCTCGGAGTTGCCAATCTGGTGACTGTGACCGGGCTGTATTTCCTGGAGCTTCCGGAAGTATTTCTGGTGGTAGTTATGCGGATCCTGCTGACCGGCTTTTTATTTGGAAATGGAATGTCGGTCATCTACAGTCTGGCAGGAGGAATCTTAAGCTTTCTGGTTATGGCATTGATGAAGAGGCTGAAAGGATTTTCCATAGCCGGAGTCAGTATCGCGGGAGGCGTGTCGCACAATATCGGTCAGATTATCGTGGCATCCGTTGTAGTAGAGAATCTGAAACTGATTTATTATCTGCCGGCACTTCTGATCGCCGGTACAGTGACCGGATTTGTGATGGGAATGATAAGTAAAAAGCTGCTTCCGATCGTAAAAAGAGAATCGGAGAGAGTGGCACAGATAGGATAATTTTTTTGATTATGGGTTAGCAGAAACTAACTTAATAATAAATTTTATCAACAACAAGGAGGTAATTATGGGAAAGGGAACAATTAAGACAAAAGCTATGACAATGGCTGTGGCGATGTCGATGGTAGCTGGACTTTGTCCATCGACGGTGTTTGCGGCAAACAGTGAGGATGTAGCGAAGGTTCAGGATGGAACATATACAGGGACTGCAGAGTGTACACCGGATGCGGATGCAGATTTTGATGAATATAATTTATCTTTATCTGTTACCATAAAGGACGGAAAAATAGAATCGATCACGGATATTGTCGGTGACGGCAGCAAAAAAAATATAAGCTATATTGAGGATGCGGTGGATGGAGTTGTACCGAAAATCGTAGCAATTAATGGAACAGATGGAATCGATGCAGTGTCAGAAGCAACCTGCTCATCAAAGGCAATTGTTAATGCAGTAAATAATGCGTTGGAAAATGCAACAAAAAAAGAGGAAAAAACGGTAGATACAACAGCATTAAGTGAGGCAATCGCGTCGGCAGAAGCACTGAAAGAAGCAGATTACACAGCAGAAAGCTGGGAAAATATGCAGGATAAACTGACGGCGGCAAAAGAAGCGCTTGCAGCGAAAGAATCACAGGATGCAGTGGATCAGGCAGCAAAAGCTCTGACAGATGCAGCAGGTGCACTGGTGAAAAAAACTCCGGAAGTACAAAAAGACGTGTATGTATTGATGAATATCCCATATGCTGATTTTTATAAAGCAGAAGGAGTGACAGGTGCAGATGCCGTTTCATCAGCAACAAAGCAGAAAACCAGAGCTTCGCTGGCGTCAGGCTCTTATCATGTAAACAGTGATGGTTCCGATATTACTGGTGTGACATTTCCGGTTAAGATTAGTGATGTATCTGCATTAAAAAAATATACACAGATTACAGATGACAGTGAAGTTACGATTACAACAAATATTAAAGGAAAAGAAAATACTGTTACATATAAAGGACAAGATGCATTATTTGAAAGCGCAAGCTATTCTTATTACACATTAAGTGATACACCATCTTATTATAAAGAAGCAACGGTAAATGCAGATGGAACATTTAACTTCAGTGAGGTAAAAGGAGAAGCTTCCAAAGTAAAGCCTCTGTCCGATGCTACAACAGAATTTAAAACCTCGTCTAATTATGGTGATTACCAGTTAAATATAAATGGTCTTCCAGAAAGTATTAAAACAGTATATGGTGTAGTAATTAGCACAAAAGAAGAAAGCAGTTATGGACTTCGCCATGTGGAAAATATCTGGAAGCTTAAGGAGCAGAAGCAGAAGCTCGCATGGAGCACTGGATTTGTAACAGAATCACATGGAAACAAACTTGATTCCAAAGATTATGCTACCATGATGGGACAGACGATTAATAAAGTAACTTACTACACAAATGATGGTATTTATGAAATCCAGATGGACCAGAAAGTAGCGAAGAAATTTGATGGCGAAGTATCAGTGGCAGATATTTCTACCAAATCAGATACAACATCTGTTGTGGTAAGTGGACTTCCAAGTGATTTTGAAGAAGAATACAAAGTTGATGGAATCGGAATCGATGAAGATGCATATTCTGTGGAAATTAAAACAGAAGGTAAGACTACTACAAGAACAATTAAATTCAAAAAAGCTCTTACAAAAGGTCGATATACCGTTACACTTAGCGATAGGAGTGGCACTTATGTACCGATTTCAACTACTTTTAATGCTTATACAGAGACAATGCCGGTGAAATATAATGAAGATAATAAAGCACCGGCAGTTGTAAAGAATGACGATGTTAATGAAGAAGAATTCCAGACATATTTAAAAAGTATTAATTCTGTTACAGTGAACGGAAAGGAATATGCAGCATCTGGAGAGAAAGCAGTAAAACTAATTACAAAAGATGGAAAACTTGATCTTACACAAGATGCGTTTAAAGATGCAAAGGCAGGAGACGCATTTACTGTAACAATTGCAGCAAATGGATATCAAGCATACACATTTACTTATAAAGTAGCAGGAGAGGACAGAGCGTATTCCTATGTTTATGTAGGAATGAACTGGTCAGAATACTGGGCAAATGAAGGTGTGTATGCAGCCGGAAATGCCGAAGCATCTGGTGTTACTGATTCTCGTAATGAATATGATAAAGGCGCTTTTGATACCGTTACAAGAGCAACTGCAAATCATGGCTTACATAGAGGAAGTTTTCAGTGTACGGCAGTGATTAAAGATACAGATGGTAATCAATATAACCTGTCTTACTGGGACAAAAATGGAAAAGCAGTGATGACAGATGGCAGCATTTATACAAGAACTACAAATGCAGAAAAGAAGGCTGTATTTACTTCAGAAGATGGAAGCTCATTTATTCAGGCAGATTACAAAGTGACTGGTATAAAATATGTTCCTGTTAAAGTGAAAACAGCAGATTTAAGTGCATTGAAAGAAAAATATGTGGTTGTAGAAAATGGAGGCACATTGATTGGCGGATTTTCTGAAAACCAGCTTAAATCATATACAGCAATTGCAGATGTAACAGCGAATACGAATGGTCTTAAGAGTGCTGAAAAACAGGAAGATGGAAGCTTTGCATTCTCTGAAAGAACAACAGGTTCCTATTCAGGCTTAAAAGACACACAGCTGACAGTGGCATCTGATATCACACCGAATGTCAGAGAGACAAAAGATGTGGGAAGCTATGGAGAATTCATCCGTGTAGATTTAAATGGAAACTATGGTGGGCTTGGTTCTGCGATGCAGGCTGTTGAATGGACCTATTATGGAGATGATGCAAGCTATACAACACCGGTAAGAACATTTGGAACAAAATTTGCGGCAGATAACTGGATGCATAAATCTATGGGAATCCAGCTTGGACTGACAGACTCTCTCAGATGCCAGCTTCCGGAGGGAACGGATGGAACAGGTTACTGGAAACTGACAGTCTATGGACTTGGTTATGCAGATTACAGCTATAGTTTCCAGATCGGAACAGAAAATCTTGCGGCACCAAAAACTGCAACCAAAGAAGATATCAAAGCATTACAGGACAAAATTGACGAAGCAAACGCATTAAACGAATCTGATTATACAAAAGACAGCTGGAATAAGATGAGGAGTGAACTGGAAGAATCGAAAGAGCTTCTTGCACAGGAGAATCCGTTACAGTCAGCTGTGAAAGAGCAAACGCTCCATATGACAGAAGCAATTAAAGCTCTTGTGAAAGCTGAAGAATATGTTCTCATGAACATCCCATACGCAGAATTCTACAAAGCTGAGACAACAAATAATGATATTGCCGTAGATGCATTTACTTCTGCAACAAAGAACAAAACCAGAACAACAGGTCTTGCAGGTGGATCATACCATGAAAACGCGGATGGATCCAAGATTGATGGTATCACTTATGCTGTAAAAGTAGATCCTTCGGTAGATTTTTCAAAATACAAAGAAGTAAAAGACAGCGATTCGGTGGAGATTACAGTTACAAACAGAGGAAAGACAAGTACTACAACTCTGACTGGAAAAGACACATTATTTGAGAATGCATCTTATGCATACTATCCACTTACAGAAGAACCGGCAAACTACAAAGAAGTTTCTGCTGATGAAAATGGAAAGCTTGTATTCGGTGAAGTAAAAGGAAAGGAAGCGGAGGCACTGACAGGTGTCAAAGCAGAATTATTAACCAAGTCTTCTTACGGGGATTATCAATTGAACCTTGATGGACTTCCGGAAGATAAAATTACTGCTTCGAATGTAAATGCAGTTGTAGTAAAGACAACAGACGGAACCGCTTATGGTATGCGTCATCTGGAAAATATCTGGAGGGGTAATGAGCTCGCATGGAGCACCGGATTTACAAGAGAAGTGCATGGTTGCCCGACATCATCTGAACATTATAAAACTATGATGGGTAAGACGATTGACAGCATTGAGTACTATACAACAAATGGCGTGTACACAATGGACATTGCAGATATCTATGTTCCTGTAAAATCAGAAACTACAAAAGTAGAAGTTGCAGATGCAGACATTACAGCAGGCAAAACTACAATCAATGTACAGCTTCCAGATGAATTTGAACCGGAATACAGTGTGGATGGACTGGATGTGTCGGTAGAAGGTAATGTACTGAGTTTTAAAGCAGTGACAGAGAGCAGAGCAGCAGCTTCTGTAAAACCTGGAAAATATACACTTACTATTAAAGATAAGAAGAAAAAATATGCAGATGTTGTTACAACATTTACATTGACAACAAAAGATATGCCTGCAGCATATGATGCAGAGAATAAGAAACTTGTAGAGGCAGAAGGATTTGACACAGATGCGCTTAAAGCTTATCTTGGAAATATTACTTCTGTAAATGTAAATGGTAAAGATTATGCAGCAAGTGGAAGAGGCTCCGTAGTTATTATCAATAAGGATGGTACGATCAAGACAGATGCAGATCCGTTTAAAGATGCGGTAGCTGGAACAGAATTCCAGATTACAGTAGCTTCAACAGGTTATACAACTCCTCTTACATTTACTTACAAGATAGCAGAGACTCCGGCACCGGCAGAGGTTGATACAACAGCACTGGAAGCTGCAATTGCAGAAGCTGATAACCTTAAAGAAGCAGACTACACAGCAGAAAGCTGGAGTGTATACCAGGCAGCACTGCAGAGCGCACGTACTGCACTGGAAGCAAAGGAAAGTCAGGATGCAGTTGATCAGGCACTTGCTGCTTTAAATGCAGCAAAAGATGCACTGGTTAAAGCTGAAGAAGAACCGGTTACAATCAATACTGCTTCTCTTGAAAAAGCAATTGCAGATGCAAAAGCGCTTAAAGAAGCAGATTACACAGCAGATAGCTGGAAAGCACTGCAGAGCGCACTTTCAGATGCCCAGAAAGCACTGGAAGCAAAAGAAAGCCAGGAAGCAGTAGATAATGCAACAAACAGCCTGAACAAAGCAATCAAGGCACTTGTAAAGAAAAACAGCTCATCTGTAAAAAAGACAGATGGTACAACAAATAAATCCAAGACAAGCGGAAGTGATTCCGTGAAGACCGGAGATCCGGCAAGCGTATTTGGATGGTTAGGACTTGCAGTTTCTTCACTCGGAGCTGGTATGGGTGGATTTGCTTGGAAACGCAGAAAAAGAAAATAATAAAAAGATATGATTTTTAACAAATCATAGGATCCGGAAAGTCGGCAGACGGCAAGAAAAAGCCAGTTCTGCCGGCTTTTCTTGCTATTTACCGAACGAGAATGTATAATTTTTGGTAAAAGTATGATTTTTTGCATCAGAAGTATAGTTTTTGATAAATTCTTTATCATGTCTTATCTAAAATAAGAAGTAGGAAGATTATCAGGAATGGGGAAAATGGTATGAAATTATTAAAACTTGTGATTGTAGATGACGAACCAATCCTTCTGCAGGGACTGGTTAAGACGTACAACTGGAATGAGATGGGATTTGAAGTTGCCGGTCAGGCACAGAGTGGGGAGCAGGCAATCGAAGTGATCAAAAAAGTGAAGCCCCATGTCGTACTGACGGATATCCGGATGAAACAGGTTTCCGGTCTGATGGTGATGGAAGAGATCCAGAAGACAGAGCTGGATCCGGTTTTTATTGTGCTCAGTGCGTACCGTGATTTTAATTATGCACAGCAGGCGTGTGATCTTGGTGCATATGCATATCTGCTGAAACCAATCGAGGAAGATAAACTGCAGGAGACCATGCAGGGCGCATACCAGACCTGTATGGAGAAACTGGAGAGCGAAGAGCGTTATGAAAGCTGGGAAAATATGGTTCGAAAAGATTCCACCAGTTTTCTCCAGGTTGTTGTACAGAAATATTTACAGAATAAAATTTCCTATGAAAAAATGCAGGAAGTATTTGCAATCTTGAAAGATGTGATCGAAGAGGGCGACCGTTTTATTGCAATGTGTGTGGATCTTGATCTTACATATAAGATTACGGATGCACTGAATTACGAAGCAGCCAGGCTGGAATTGATACAATCTCTGGAAGAAATGTTTTCAGAGCGGTATTTTTTCTGGCATTTTGAAAAGGCAGAAGGCTGTCATGTATTTCTGATCAAGACAAAGGAAAATGCGTCAGTGCGCGAGATTGCGCAGATTCTGGAACAGGTTAAAAGGGAACAGAAAAGTCCGGTTACTGCATCGATTTCCAAACCGTATAAAGGACTGGATGGAATCCGCCGGAGTTACGAAGAGGCGCAGGGACTTTTCGAGCCAATCTGCAGCAGTGCCACAAATGAGAATACTTTTTCCATACCTGTGAAAAAGGAAGAAAAAGCGGCAAAAAGTGATTGTGAAGAGGCAGGACTTACGATCGTCAATGCTGTTCGGAAGAATGCGTTTAAAGAGTTAAAACAGGCTTTTATTGCGTTGATCTACGCACTTCCGCATGAGGAAGAGCTACAGATTCGTTATATACATAAGATTATGCTGCAAGCAGAGATGATGCTGAACGATACTTACGGAATGACGGAAAAACTGCAGAAACAGTTCCGGAATTATTATTCGAATATGGAGAGCCTGACAGCGGCACAGGCGGTAGATGTCAGTTATAGGATCCTCGGAGAAGCAATTGAGGAACGGGAAAAATACGCAGAAAGCGGAGAAAATAAATGTGCAAAGGAATATATGACAGTGGCACTTTCTTATATCGATGAGCATTTGCAGGAGGAAGAACTTTCTATTGTTCAGGTGGCAACGCAGATTTATCTGAATCCGGTATATTTCGGGCGTGTATTTAAAAATACATTTCATATAACCTTTAAAAAGTATCTCTTACAGCAGAGAATGGAGAAAGCAAAGAGGCTGATCCAGGATGGATGTGAGAGTATAGGAACGGTATGTGAGCAGGTGGGAATCAGCAATGCATCCTATTTTTCACATTTATTTAAAGAATATACAGGAAAATTACCGAGTGAATACAAAAAGGATTACGAAGAATGAAGAAATGGGTGATTAAATCCGGAATACAGAGAAAATACCTTCGATATATAATGGGGCTGTTGTTGCTGGCAATTTTGCTGTCAAGCATCGGTGTTTGGATTTATGTAAGGCAGAGTCTGACCACAGAGGTTACAGATAAATATGAATTTTTAAATGAGAAGATGGGGCTGGCTCTGGATACACTGTCAAAAGAGGCGGATGAAGGGACAGCAGAATGTATTACTTACGATCAGGTTCAGGAAAGTCTGAAAAAAGCTTCATTTGCAGATGTGGAAAAGAACTCTCTTCAGAAATATTTTGCCTATATGAATCTGGATCATGTGGCAGAATACTGCTATGTGGATAATAAAAATAATGTTTATGCCAGATCCTACTCGCATATTGATTATGAAGATTTTTCAGACAGTCATCTGGAAGATTACATGGGAGATTCTTATGCGAAAACGCAATGGTTCTGGGCGAAGGATACTCTGTTTGGGACGGAGAAAGAAGCATTGTTTATCGGAAGATATGTACACAGCATGGAATACGCCAGCAAACCAGGACTGCTGCTCATCAAGATGAATGACAGCTTTCTGGAAACGATACTTGGAAAGGATCGGAGTATGACAGATGAAGTGCAGATCGGAATTCTGGATAAGAAGGGGAATTTATGTGCTGATTGGTGCCCGAAAGGGACGAAGATTTCGGATGCGGTAAAACAGGAAGTCTATAAGATCAGCGCACAGGAAACAAGTGGTATTCTTGCAAAAAGCCGGAGAGTGAGCGGTGGTGTCTGCTCCATTTACAAAGAAAGCAGCTCTGAAATGACGGTGTTCACAGTCGTTCCGTCGAGTGTAATGACACAGGGAACGATGAGGGTACTTACGGTGCTGATCGGGATTTATCTGTTTGTGGCAGTGGTAGCGGTTGTGCTCAGTATCTATTTTTCCAAGCGGTTCACCAGTCCGATCCGGGAGATCAGTGAAGAGATGACACAGTTTGACGGAAATGATTTCAGTCGCCTGATTGAACTGAATACCAATACAGAACTGGATCAGATCGGACATTCCTACAATAAGATGCTAAAAAATATTGAGAATCTTCTGGCAGAGATCAAAGAACAGGAAGGGGTGCTCAGACGGACGGAGTTGAACATGCTTCTGGCACAAATCAACCCACATTTCCTTTATAATACGCTGGATACAATTTACATGCTTGCGCGGATAAACGGAGAAGAGACAACCATGAAGATGATTCAGGCACTTTCCAAATATCTGCGTCTGTCACTCAGCAAGGGCAGTGATATCGTGACGGTGGAGGACGAACTGGAAAATGTAAAGAGTTATATGGAAATCCAACAGATCCGGAATGCAAATCTGTTCCGGTATGAGATTGAGTGTAAGGTGGAAGAGAAGAGTACGTGGATGCTGAAGCTGATCTTGCAGCCACTTGTCGAGAACGCGATCAAGCACGGATTCTGCGAAATTTATGAGAATGGTCTAATCCGGATTGAGATTGCGAGGGAGGATAGCCAACTGAAAATCGTGGTATTCAATAATGGGAAGCCGATTGACCGGGAAATGATGGAAAAGATCAATGCCTTAAACGGGCATCCGATTCTGGAGGCGAAAAAATGCTTCCAGGATAAGGAACACGGATATGGAGTGGTGAATGTACTGACCAGACTGCGGCTGAAATATGGAGAGGATGTGCTGTTTTACTATGAGGCAGAAGAAAATGGAACCCGGTGTACAATCCAAATTCCGGATGACGGAAAGGAGAAACGTGATTTATAGAAAATATTTGCAATCGGTGTTTTGTATCGCACTGGTTCTGACAGTGCTGACCGGATGTGGTAAAAATACGGGGCAGACAAGCCGGAGCACAGAAAAAAAGGAGATTGATATTCCGATCATTCTGACGGTAGATCCGACTTCCGGCAAGAAAACGGAACAGGATGTCGTTGATGCATTTAATGAAGAATATGCCGGTACATATCATATGCAAGTGGAATGGATCATGGAGACGGAAGAGGAATACCGAAAAAATCTGAAACGGTTAAATGTCACAGACGAGCTTCCGGCTGTGATCTATGATGTGCGCACCCTGCCGTCCTTTTATCAGATGATGGTTGCGGATGGACGGATCGAGAATCTGAGTCCGTATCTGGAAGAGGATGAAGAGTGGAGGAATATGATCGAACCGGCGGTGATGGAAGGCTGTACGGATGAGGATGGCAATATCTATCTTGGACCGATCAGTACGGCGGCATTTGCGTGCGCCGGCATGTTTTGGAATCCGGAGCTTTTTGCGGAAGCAGGGATTGAGAAATTCCCGGAGACATGGGAAGAATTCTGGGACTGCTGTGACCGGCTGCAGGCAAACGGAATCACACCGCTTGGACTTCACACTGAAGGAACCGGCTGGGCGCCGATGCTGATTGCAACAGCAGAGGCAGCACACACGGAAGAAGGCTATGCATTTATGAAAGAGCTTCTCCCAGAAAGCTATTCCAATGATACCGGTCTTGAAATTGCAGAAACCTTGCAGAAATTGTTTCGGTATACAACAGAAGATGCAATTCATGCTGACTACGATGTGGCATACAATAATTTTGTCACAGGAAAGGTGGCAATGATTCCGAACGGATACTGGATGATCGACCAGTTGCCGGAAGAATGGAAAGAAAAGGTAAGATTTTCCGCATTTCCGGGAAATAAACTGATCGCCTCACCGGAAACCTTTGGCTGGGCGGTGGTTTCCACTTACAGCGAGGAGGTCAAAGAAGGAGCGGTTGAATTTTTGAAATTTCGCACGAAATTCAATCTGGAAGAGAAGAAAGAGCTGATGGACAAGAACGGACGCACTGAAATCAGCCAGCTCCTTCAGGATTATGTAAATGCCTACAATAACAATCCGCAGATCGTTCCGAACTATCAGGTGAAATGGAACTCCATCCTTCAGGAAGAGACGATCGGGGAGTGCCTGCCACAGCTTGCCGCCGGGAAAATGACGCTTGCGCAGATGGTGGAGACTGCCGATGAAAGTATCCGGGAGTATGAGAAAGAGAGATGATGGGAGGAGAAGGCTGTTGGTGTCATTTTATCAATAACAAATTTTTTACATTTCGAAAAGTATATTTTTTGTTAAAGGAGGTTTGCGATTTGTTACAGCCTTTGATTGGATTCTTGCTATTATTTAAGCATAGAAAAGAAATCCAGACGAGGAGGAACGGAAATTATGAAAAACAAAAAAAGATGGCTGGCACTGGGGCTGGTAGGAATCATGACACTTGGATGCTTTGCAGGATGTGGAAGCAAGAGCGATGGCAAGAGTGCAGACGGTAAAGGGGACAGCAGCAAAGGATCTGTATATTATCTGAACTTCAAACCGGAGCAGGATGAACAGTGGCAGCAGCTGGCAAAGGATTACACAAAAGAGACGGGTGTAGATGTAACGGTTGTTACAGCAGCTTCCGGAAACTATGAAACCACTCTGATGAGTGAAATGGGAAAGAGCGGAGCACCAACATTATTCCAGGTAAACGGACCGGTAGGACTTGCAAACTGGAAAGATTACTGCTACGACTTATCTGACACTGATGTTTACAAAGAACTCACAAGTGATGATTATGCACTGAAAGACGGAGATTCTGTAGCGGGTATTGGATATGTTATTGAAACATACGGAATTATCACAAATAAGACATTATTAAAAGAAGCAGGATATACACCGGATGACATCAAATCTTTTGCAGATCTGAAAAAAGTAGCAGAAGACATTACAAATAGAACTTCTGAACTTGGATTTTCTGCATTTACTTCAGCAGGTATGGACGGATCTTCTGACTGGAGATTCAAGACACACCTTGCAAACCTTCCGATCTACTTTGAATATCAGGATGAAGGAATTAACACAACAGATGCAATCAAAGGCACATATCTTGACAATTATCGCGATATGTGGGATCTGTACATCAACAACAGCACATGCGATCCAAAGGATCTTGCTGCAAAGACAGGTGACGATGCAAGAAATGAATTCCTGAATAAAAAAGCTGTATTCTATCAAAATGGTACATGGGAATATACACAGCTGATCGATGGCGGCCTGACAGATGATGACATGACCATGCTTCCGGTTTACTTTGGTGTAGGCGATGAAGCAAACCAGGGACTCTGCACAGGTACAGAAAATTACTGGTGCGTAAATAAAGACGCAGACGAAGCTGATATTCAGGCTACATTAGATTTTATGGACTGGTGTGTAACTTCAGATGAAGGAACAAAATGTATGGCAGACGATATGGGATTCAACATTCCGTTTAAGAAAGCTCAGGAATCTCAGAATCTCTTTATCAAAGAAGACAAACAGATGACCGAAGACGGAAAGACTCCGGTAGCATGGAACTTCTCAACAATGCCTTCAGAAGAGTGGAAAAATGGTGTTGGATCTGCACTGACAGCTTATGCGGCAGATCAGACAGATGCTAACTGGGATGCAGTAGTAAGTGCATTCGTAGATGGATGGGCATCTGAATACAAGCTTGCAAATGAATAAATAAGTTGCATAAAAAGAACTGACCTAGGGGCAGGCGGCTTGCCTGCCCCTTTTAAGTGAGAGGAGAGCCTGTACGAAGCGGGTTTTCTGGATATGGGAAACTACGTTTTTCCATATAAAAATAAAAAGTGAAATGAGAGCCACCTGGTAGGAAGATCCTTCCGGGCAAAAGGAAAAGAGGAGGATTTCTATGGAAAAGGCACTGAAAAAACATGCACCAATATTTGTTCTCCCAACATTTCTTGCATTTGTGATCGGATTTATCATTCCGTTTGCACAGGGATTTTATCTTTCTTTCTGTAAATTTACAACAGTAGGAAATGCAACATTTGTTGGAATATCAAATTATACAGCAGCGATCAAGGATACATCCTTTACGAGTTCATTTAAATTTACAGTATTATTTGCGATTGTATCGATCTTACTGATTAACGTACTGGCATTTGGCTTGGCACTGCTTCTGACACAGAAGTTAAAGGGCACCAATATTTTCAGAACTGTTTTCTTTATGCCGAACCTGATCGGTGGAATCGTACTTGGATATATCTGGCAGATTCTGATCAACTGTCTGCTTACGATCATCGGTCAGCCGCTCCTGGCACTGAATTCTTCAGCCGGTTACTGGGGACTTATCATTTTGATGTGCTGGCAGCAGATCGGATATATGATGATCATTTATATCGCAGGTCTTCAGAATGTACCGGATGATCTGATCGAAGCAGCAGAGATTGATGGAGCAGCAAAGTGGGATATCCTCTGGAAGATCAGAGTTCCGATGGTAATGTCTTCCATCACGATTTGTGTATTCCTGACACTTACCAATTCATTTAAACTGTTTGACCAGAACCTGGCTCTTACAGGTGGAGATCCGAACCATGCGACAGAAATGCTGGCACTGAATATTTACCAGACATTCTACGCACGTGCCGGAATGCAGTGGAAAGGTTATGGGCAGGCAAAAGCAGTGATCTTCTGTGCTCTGGTTATCATTATTTCACTGGTACAGCTGAAAGCAACAAGATCTAAGGAGGTGCAGCAGTAATGAAAAAGAAGAAAAGTATTGCAAATACAATATGGACAGTCATTTTAACAATTGCGGCGCTCGCCTGGGTTTATCCGATCATCATGATCCTGATGAACTCTTTGAAAAAAGAATCAGCGATCAGTACAGGAACTGCATTTAAACTTCCGACTGCAGATGCATTTGCAGGAATCGCAAACTATGTAGATGCCGTTGCTTCAAAAGGATTTTTAAGCAGTCTTGGATACAGTACATTTATTACGATTACTTCTGTAGTTGCTATTCTTGTATGTTGCTCCATGTGTGCATGGTATATAACCCGTGTAAATAGTGTGATTTCAAAGATTTTGTATTATCTGTTTGTATTTTCCATGGTTGTTCCTTTCCAGATGGTTATGTTCACCTTGTCACAGACAGCAGATACCTTACATCTGAATATGCCATGGAATATCTGGGTGATCTATCTCGGATTTGGCGCAGGTCTTGCGGTATTTATGTTCTGCGGATTTGTAAAATCGATTCCTGTAGAAATCGAAGAAGCTGCCATGATCGACGGATGTAATCCGCTGCAGACTTTCTTTTTGATCGATATCCATATCCTGAAGCCTACTATGATATCCGTAGGTATTCTGGAGGCAATGTGGGTATGGAATGACTACCTGCTTCCAACTCTTGTACTTGATATTAAGAAATATAAAACAATCCCGATGCTGATCCAGTATTTCCGCGGAAGTTACGGAAGAGTTGAAATGGGACCGATGATGGCAAGCATCATGCTTACAGTAATCCCGATCATCATTGTATATCTGGCAGGACAGAAGTACATCATCAAGGGTGTTGCTGCAGGAGCTGTAAAGGGTTAGAAAAATATAGTATAAATTTGGCGGACAGGTGTTGCTTGTCCGCTTTTTTTCAGGTTTGACATTTTGATTGAAAAAAGTAATATTTTTACAAAGTGATTGGGGACGAAATGACAGGAAATAAATAGAAAAAGCTTGCAAATTTTGAGAGTTTCCGTTAAGATATTGCGAAAATGGTAGAAAACATTGAGAAAGGAAAAAGGGTATGTTTCAGACAATTATTGGGGCGGTCAGCTCATTTATGTACAGCAAACTTCTGGTGATTATGCTGATCGGAGCAGGTTTATATTTTACAATCCGGACAAGATTTCCACAGGCGCGTTTATTTAAGAGAGCCTGTGAGTCCGTGATGGAGAAGCCGGACGATAAAGAGGCAATCTCATCATTCCAGGCATTGATGGTTTCAACGGCATCGAGAGTAGGAACAGGAAATATTGTCGGGGTGTCATCAGCAATCTGTATTGGGGGATTTGGTTCTGTATTCTGGATGTGGGTGATTGCGATCATCGGAAGTGCGTCAGCACTGATTGAAAGTACGCTGGCACAGATTTATAAGAAAAAGGGAGAGGATGGGAAATGCTATGGTGGTCCGGCTTATTATATCGAGGCGGCGCTGCATTGCAGACCACTGGCAATCGTGTTCTGTATTGCCATGATCATGACGTATGCATTTGGATTCAATATGCTGGCATCCTATAATCTGCAGTCTACATTTTCCGGATTTTCTTTTTATGATCCGAAGGTAAGCCCATGGATCATTGGCGGGATTCTGGCAGTTCTGACCGGATGGTGTCTGCTTGGCGGCGGTAGCCGTATTGTAAAGGTGACATCGATGATTGTGCCGGTGATGGGACTTGCATATATCGGGATTGCGCTGATTGTGGTTATCATCAATATCCGCAATGTGCCGGAAATGTTCCTACGCATTTTTGAGGAAGCGTTTGATTTCAAGGCAATTTTCGGAGCGTTTGCGGGTTCTGCTATGATGCAGGGAATCCGCCGGGGGCTTTATTCCAACGAAGCCGGAATTGGTTCGGCACCGAATGCATCTGCTTCTGCAAATGTTAGTCATCCGGTCAAACAGGGACTGGTTCAGATGCTGTCTGTCTTTATCGACACACTTCTTCTTTGCACGGCAACGGCGATGATGTGTATGTCGTCTGGCATTGATCCAACCAGGGAGATGCAGGGGGCACCGTGGGTTCAGGCATCTCTTCAGGAATCCCTGGGAACCTTTGGCCCGGTATTTATCACGGTGGCTATGGTATTTTTTGCGTTTACAACATTGCTTGGAAATTGTTTCTATTGCGACAATCTTCTGACCTATATCCATAAAAAGGAACCGGGGAAAAAATTTATGCGCGGATTCCGCCTGGTATCGGCATTTGTTGTATTTCTGGGAGCAGGTATGGAAATGTCGCTTTTGTGGGATCTTTCCGATGTACTGATGGGCGTGATGGCACTGATCAATATTCCGGTGATCCTGATCCTGTCCGGGACGGCATTTAAGGCAATCCGGGATTATGAGGATCAGTTGAAGCGGGGAGTTAATCCGGTGTTTAAAAGTGCAGATATTGAGCTGGAGCAGAAGACGGATTTCTGGAATTAGGGAATCTGCGAGAGTGGTTCGGAAAATGATGGAAGGCTGTGAATTGGATTTGACAAAAGTTGTTTTGTGATAATTTGGCGTGAAATCCGGCTTGACAAATTTTGAAGGATACGGTAGTATGACAAAAGAAGAGAAAATTACAGGCTATGAAGAGAACAAGTAGCAGATGACAAGGCTCAGACAGAAAGTAACCGGTTGATGAGAGGTGCACGAAGAGTCAGATGTGAATACATCTTGGAGCTTCACACCGAACGCGCGGAAGCGCAAGTAAGCTGTGACGGAGTGGCGGACGTTATACCTGCTACGGTAATGTTAGTTACTGACTGAGGCATTCGGTGCGAGCCGGATGTGAATTAAGGTGGTACCACGAGAGAATATACCTCGTCCTTAAAGGCTGATTGGCCGGAGGACGAGGTTTTTTTATTGGAAAAATTGAAGGGGTTCAGGACGGACGCTATCCGGAATCTATTTCTATTTGTCTGCGGGTTCGGCGGCTGATACTTCTAAGGTTTTGTAAATTTGTTAAGGGCATGATTGAAAATCCATAACTCGCTGCGCTCAGACAGATGGATTTTCAATCATAACACAAATTCCCAAAACCTAAGAAGTATGAGCATCCGCCTGCACATGCAGTCAAATAGAAATGGTTTCCGGATGGCTGACATCCTTGAAGACTTCAAAGAGTTCCAGACGGGACGCCTCCTTCTCCGGGGGAGAAGATTGGCTGTGACTAAGATATAGGTTTTGAAAAAAGAAAGGAAAGATTAGAAATGGGTATTTATGAAGAGCTTAAGGCCAGAGGATTGATTGCGCAGGTTACGGATGAGCCGCTTATCCGGGATCTGGTGAATAATGGGAAGGCTACGTTTTATATTGGGTTTGATCCGACGGCAGACAGTCTGCATGTTGGACATTTTATGGCACTGTGCCTGATGAAGAGACTGCAGGAGGCTGGAAATAAGCCGATCGCTCTGATCGGGGGCGGTACTGCCATGATCGGGGATCCGTCTGGCAGAACGGATATGCGTCAGATGATGACTCCTGAGACAATTCAGCACAACTGTGACTGCTTTAAGAAGCAGATGAGCCGTTTTATTGATTTTTCAGACGGAAAAGCACTGATGGTTAATAATGCAGACTGGTTGATGGATCTGAATTATGTGGAAGTACTTCGTGAAGTTGGAGCACACTTCTCCGTAAACCGTATGCTGACAGCAGAATGCTACAAACAGCGTATGGAAAA
>OHAD01000584.1_pt1 | contig 41995 bp, 30 predicted proteins | sample 1577011 | NCBI WGS metagenome assembly OHAD01 (sample SAMEA3541510, study PRJEB24748) | human gut metagenome | biome: human gut; feature: human-associated habitat; material: faeces | place: China | collected 2012 | reverse complement strand
TTTTATTCTCACATAATTCTGTATCCAATCAGGAACACCCTGATTCACAAAAAGGGATGCCGCAAAATACAATTTGGGACGTAGCATTTTTATATTTTACTACGTCCCAGACCCATTCATTTTTAACTTAATATTCCATCCATGAATGTAATAATTCCTGCTTCGACTTCATTTTTTATCTCTGCATAATTATGTATTTCATGACGATATCCAGAATACAGCTTTGTTGTTACTGTATGGCCGGTCTGTATCAACCAGTTACTTACCTGGTAGACGCCTACTCCGTATTCGCCGACTGGATCCTGGTCTCCTGCGATGTTGTAAATTGGCAGGTCGATTGGAACTTTATCTGCCCACTTGGTTCCTTCGATCTGTTCCATCATTTGTATAAAATCATAGATTGAACGGTTACTGGTTGGTCTTGTAAATGCGTCAAATGGGTCTTCTGCATGGTCGCGTTGTACATAAGGATCTGCGCAGATCCACTCATTTCCGATACTGATCTCGCCACACCGCTCGCACATCCAGCCCATCAGTTCCCCTGCAAATTCTGGATTAGATTCCTCGCCGTGTCCGGCATCAATTACTTCTTTCAGCTTTTCTCCCACTTCTTTTGCTCCGCGGAAGATTCCGGTTGTACCGCAAATAGTAGCTCCTGTCAGTTCATCTCCATATTTTGCAATGAAATCTCTTGTTATAAAGGATCCCATGCTGTGACCAAACAAGAAATATGGCAAGTCTGGATATTTTTCGCACACAATTTCTTTTAATGTATGCTCATCTTCCATCATGGTATGCGGACCTTTATCTCCCCAGTCGCCCCATACCTCATTGACCATAGCTGTCTTTCCATGACCGACATGGTCGTCTGCTGCCACAATATACCCTGCATCTAAAAATGCAGAAATCATATGTAGATAACGTCTGGAATGTTCGCCGAATCCATGAATCACCTGAACGATTCCCTTCGGCTTACAAGCCGGAACATAAATCCACCCTTGAACCTGATCGCGTCCGTTAAAAGACGCAAATGATACTTCATGCAACATAATGACATACCTCCTTTTATATCTCAACCGCACAGCCATTGCATTTTCTAATAGTTTCTGTGCGGTCATAATCAAGGATATTTATTTCATAATTGGCTTTAACGCCTCAGATAATTTATCTTTTTCAGCCTGCGCCTCCGCAAGATCCTTACCAAGCGTTGTGTAATAAATCTTAATCTTCGGCTCCGTTCCGGAAGGACGAACGATAACTGTCTCGTTGTTCTCCAGCTTATAAATAAGTACATTTGCAGCCGGAAGACCTGTCTCTTCTGGTTTCTTATAATCCGTAACCTTCACAACTTTATATCCAGCAATCTCCTCAAGTGGCTTGTCTCTTAATCCCTGCATGATTTCAGACATCCGATCCATACCACTAAGTCCCGGGAACTCAAAGCTGTCGATTTTATTCAAATAACGTCCATACTCGGAATAAATTTCTTCCATTCTCTGCTTCAGAGAACTTCCGATGCTTCTGTAATATGCAGCCATTTCACAGATCAGCATAGATCCGATAATAGCATCTTTATCACGTACATATGGACCAGCCAGATATCCATAGCTCTCCTCAAATCCGAAAATGAAACGGTCAACTTCGCCTGCTGCCTCAAGACCTGCAATCTGATCTCCAATCCATTTAAATCCTGTCAGTACACTTCGAAGCTCTACTCCATAATGCTCTGCAACTGCATCTGCAAGTGGTGTTGATACGATAGATTTCACTGCTACCGGATTCGTTGGCATCGTACCTTTCTCTATACGTCCTGCACAAATGTAGTCAAGAAGCAGAACTCCGACTTCATTTCCACTGACGAGTTCGTAAGAACCATCCGGACACTTCATTGCAATACCAACACGGTCTGCATCCGGGTCAGTTGCAAGCATCAAGTCTGCGCCAGTCTCCTTTGCAAGATTCAGTCCCTTCTCAAGTGCCTCGAAAATCTCCGGATTCGGATAACTACATGTTGTGAAATATCCATTTGGATACTCCTGCTCAGGAACAATTGTAATGTCTGTAATTCCAATGTCTTTCAATACCTGTGTGACCGGAACAAGTCCTGATCCATTGAGCGGACTGTATACAAGCTTCAGTCCTGCTGTCTTGCAAAGTCCCGGGCGAACCTGTCTCTCCTCGATTGCATCATAAAGAGCTCTCTTACAATCATCACCAACAAAACGGATCAGTCCCTCTTCAACCCCCTGTGCAAATGGCATGTATTTTGCACCAGTCAGAACATCCGTCTTCTGAATCTCTTCATAAACAATTGCTGCCGCATCATCTGTCATCTGACATCCATCCGGACCATATGCTTTATATCCATTATATTTCGCTGGATTATGAGATGCTGTTACCATAACACCTGCATTACAGTTATAATAACGTGTTGCAAATGAAAGAGCCGGTACAGGCATCAATGCATCATAGATCCGAACCTTGATTCCATTCGCTGCCAGCACACTTGCCGCATTCTTCGCAAATACATCACTTTTAATACGACTGTCATAGCTGATTGCTACTGTCTGCGTTCCACCCTGTGTCTTTACCCAGTTCGCCAGCCCTTGCGTAGCCTGACGTACAACATAGATATTCATCCGGTTCGTACCTGCTCCAAGAACACCTCGAAGTCCTGCAGTTCCAAACTTAAGCGCAACTGCAAAACGCTCCTTGATCTCCTCGTCATTTTCTTCGATTCTCGCCAGTTCCGGCTTCAGATCCGCATCCTCCAGATCAGCCTCCATCCAACGTTTGTAATCATCCTGATACATATTCTACCACTCCTGACTCATATTCTTTTTTGCTTCTTTTCATATGTAAGATGCCTACGGCATCAGATAAGTTAAATATACCATATTTCTGTTATGACATCAATTAAAGACGCTCATTTATGGACATAGTTTTTATCCATAACTTTATATCAAATTGTAAATAGATGTTCCTAATTTTCTATTCAAGAATGCCGAGGCATTCTTAAACGAGAGGCAGGGAGAGAAAAAAGATGAATATAGCTTACCGTTTTCGTATATATCCAAACAGAGAACAGGAAGTTCTGCTCGCAAAAACATTTGGCTGCTGTCGTTTTTTATATAATCAGATGTTGAATGATAAGATACGGGAATATGAAGCAACGAAAAAAATGCTGCGAAATACACCGGCGATGTATAAAAAAGCATATCCATTTTTGAAAGAAGTGGATTCCCTGGCACTTGCAAATGTGCAGATGCATCTGGAAAAGGCATATAAGAATTTTTTCGGGAATCCAAAGATTGGCTTTCCAAAATTCAAATCAAAACACAGGAGCCGAAAAAGCTATACGACAAATGTGGTCAATGGAAATATTCAGGTAGAAGATCATCGGATAAAACTACCGAAGTTGAAATGGATCCGTATGAAAAAACATCGTGATATTCCAGAAAAATATTGCCTGAAATCTGTAACAATAAGTATGGAACCATCCGGAAAGTATTATGCAAGTCTATTATATGAAAAATCTGACTGTGAAAACCAAGCAGAAGAATTTGATTATGAAGACGCAAAGATACTGGGAATTGATTATGCAATGCATGGAATGGCTGTGTTTTCTGAAGATATACAGAAGGAAAATGAAGGATACTTCAGAAAAAGTGAGGAGCGGCTGGCAAGGGAACAAAGAAAGTTATCCCATTGCGTGAAAGGAAGCAATAATTATTACCGACAGAAAAAACGTGTTGCATTATGTCACGAAAAAATCCGAAACCAGAGGAAAGATTTCTTACATAAGCTGAGTTATGAAATGGCAGAGGCATATGATGTTGTTGCAGTAGAAGATATTGATATGAAAGCAATGAGCCAGTATATGCATTTTGGAAAAAGTGTCATGGATAACGGTTACGGAAAGTTTCGGGAATTGCTGGAATATAAGCTGACATGGAGAGGCAAGAAATTGGTACGTGTAGACCGTTTTTTCCCTTCCAGTAAAAAATGCTGTAAATGTGGCAGTGTAAAGAAAGAACTGAAACTTTCGGACAGAGTATATCTTTGTACATGTGGAAATCGGATAGATCGTGATCTGAATGCGGCAATCAATATACGTGAAGAAGCACGCCGCATGTTGTTAGCAGGATAAATGGGAAGTGTCTGTATCCAGACAATGAAAATATCCCATAACTGGGGAAAAATGAATCGCGGGGCACGCGAGGATAGCTTGTAGATACTTGGCTCAGTAGAGCCATTGAGCAAGAAGCCCCCACTTCAAAATCAGTGATTTAAGTGGTGGGAGCATGTCACGGACCGGATATGCGTGCCGAAGCAGCGGTTATGAAAAAAGAATATCTGTAAAAAGAGAAAATGCTTTTTGGAGAAAGATCTGAGAAGGATTTTCTTTTTTTATTTCATAGGAAATTGGCGGACCGTTTTTTGAAGGTTAAAATAGCAGAAGAACGTGGCAAATGGCGGAGAAATGCAGAGTAACGAGGAAAAAGGTGAAAAAAATTACAAATAACATTAAAAATGATGCTGTTTTTTTGTAAAAGAACTGCTATAATTTACTATGTATAATTAGAGTTTGATGAATGAATATATAGCAGGTGTACGAATATGAGAAAAAACAGAAAAAAAGGATTTACAATGGTAGAGCTGATGGTAGTACTCATCATCCTTTCAATCATTGCAGCAGTCGCAGTTCCGTTTTTTATCAATTACTGGCGGAAAGCGGAATTTAGAAAGAATGAGGAGAATGCCAAGACAGTCTATCTGGCGGCAGAGTCGAAGCTTACTTATTACCGGTCATCCGGTCAATGGGACAGTTTTAAAAAGCAGATTGAGAAAAAAGGGATCCAATATACGGGATCAGATTTGAACCTGAATGGAAAAATTTACGCGATCACGCTGAATGCAGATTCTTATGACAGCAAGAACTCAAAGAAGAATCCGGTGCTTACGCTGATCGATGATTATACCTATGATAAAGATATATACAAAGGTGCGATCGCAATTGAAATTGATATCGAATCCGGTGAAGTGTATTCTGCATTTTATGCAACAAAATGCGACAGTCTGAATTATGCCGAGAAAGATGAAAAACATTCGCTTACCATGCTTGACAGAGAATACGAAAGCAGAAGCAAGCGTCTGCTTGGTTATTATTCCGCAGATGATACGGTAAATGCAGTCAATCTTGGTACAACGAAGCTTCGTATTGCAACGATCAGTCTTCAGAACAGTGAACGGTTGTCGTTGAACTGGTCAAGTAATGTGGGCAGCAGTCTGGATGTAAGCTATGAGATTACTTTCTATTTAAAAGGAAGTGACAAAAAGCTTTTCAGTATGGTTGTATCGCCATATGATCTTCGGAAAAACGGATGGTCCATTGATCAGAATAAGTCGGACAGTGGACAGATGGCATCGGTTACTTTGAAGGATGGAAAGAATAAAGAAAGTGAAGGATGGGAGTTCCCGCTGACTTACAGCGATAATAAGTACTCTCTGGTTCTTGATGCCATGATGTCTGCGAAGACACAGGCAACGTTGGCATCGGATTCATCTGCTTATGAGAAAACGTTGAGCACAAGTATCTGTCGCCTTGCGTCTATGACAAAAGATCTTGCAAAGGCACAGAATATTTATGCAACAGTAAAAGCGACTTCTTATGCCGGAAAAGATTCAGCCAACTTGATCCAGAAGGAATATAAAGACAGCGAGTCGGTATCATCTAATACAGCAAATACCATGTATGCGGACAGCACATCCCCAAATGATGTAAAGATTGCTGCGTACCGTCATCTTTCAAATATCAGGTATTACGAGGGAGAAAAGAATCCGGCTTTCATACTTACCAATAAAAATATGGACTGGACTTCAGCCGGTACCGGTGTGTATCAGCTGACACAGCAGACTTCGGGTAATGTTTCCGGACAGAAGAATGTCCTGAAGCTGGCCTGGAAAGAGAACAGCAAAACTTCGGTCATTGATTTTCCGGCAATTGCGGAGCTTCCTGCAGACTATACGTTAAAAGGAAAGGGTGGAAGTACGCTGCTCTCGAATCTGAAGCTGGGTGAGGACTCGATTATTGATGATACAACAGCAGACGAACTTCAGACTGCTGCAGCAGTACAGAAAACCGGAAGAACCGAAACGAAGACAGCAGGTCAGGTGAGTAGACCAGAGTATCTGGGACTGTTCTGTGAAGTAAAGGGAACGATCGAACAGGTGACGCTCCAGAATCCGAAACTGACCTTTGGAACGGAAAAGGCAGATACCAGAAAGTATTCGTCACTGAAAGGAATCGGAATCCTTGCCGGACGAAGCGAGGGAAACATATCAGATACGGCAGTGACCGGAAAAGATACAGCAGTCAATGTATCGCTTGAACAGACTGGTGCAGGGGAATCTGATGGATTTGCTATGGCAGCGGTCGGTGGAGTGATCGGAAGTATGGCAAATGCAGACGGCACCAGGGTAGCAGCAGGGCAGGCAACAAAGCTTTCTATGTCGGGGTCTATGAATGTCAAGATCCCGGATACTAATTCCCAAAGTACAGCAAGAGGAATCGGTGGTATCGTGGGATATGCAAGCCTGCCAACCGAAAAGAATGGTGCCAAAATTGCGGAATGCGAAAACCATGCGAACATCAACGGCAATTACTGTACAGGTGGAATTGCAGGAAAGGTAACTGGTACATTAGAGGATACGAACTATCGGGATGATGTGCTAAAAGAAATGTCGGACCTGACAGACTGTAGCAATGACGGACTTGTACTTTGCAACGTTTCTTCCGTTGCAGACGATTATGAAAAAGGAAAATATTTCGGCGGAGTTGTCGGATATGGTGAGAATACGCTTCTTTATGGAGCTTCAAGTGCAGCTGGACAGACCGGGTATGTGTATGATCAGACGAAAAAGGATGAATTACTCCGTGGAGAATATGTTGGTGGTATCATCGGATATGGAAATGTTTCCCTGCTTGCCAACTGTTCAACAAAGAGCGGTGGATATGTGCTTGGATCAAAATATGTCGGTGGTATTGCCGGTGGTCTAGGCGGTATTAGTCAGGCAATCCGGGCACATGGAGGAGTTTCTGTCACGACAAATGGAAACTATGTGATTGGTAACAGTTATGTTGGTGGAATCGTTGGTGAAAATGCAGGTTCAGTCGAACTTACAGATTGTATCAATAATGGTGTGACGGCTGGTTATGAAAAATACATTGGTGGAATTGTCGGATATAATGCCAACGGAGCTACGATCTCAAACTGCGCAAGCTACTTATCCGATTATGATAATTCTATTTACAATACGATTGTAAATAACTGGGAAGCAAAAGCGGATTATGCAGGTGGAATTGCAGGATATAATGATGGTAATATTCTGTTTTCCGAAGAAAGCCAGAATATTACGGTCAAATCTGTTTCCAGTATCGTGGTTGGAGAAGATTATGTCGGTGGCGTAGTTGGATTCAATGATGTGAATGCCAGGATCAGTGTCAACTACACCCTGATCGGTGGACGTATCTATGCATTTGGAAAATGTGCAGGTGGTGCGTTTGGATTAAATGCATCTGCGTCTGTGACGGAATCAGACTTAAAGATCCGTCCACGAAGCGTGGAAGGTCAGCTTTTTGTCGGAGGATGTATTGGAGCGAATCTGATAAATACAAATAACGATCTTGTGATGGATGGAATCCATACAGATAACATCCTTGGTACGATCAAAGGAAAGGCATTCTGTGGTGGTGTGGTTGGATATATCAGCACCTATTCTACAACAGAAGGAGAGCTGTGGGAAAATGCAGATAAACTGCTGCCGGAACTGAGTGCGGACAATATCCCGGTATATGCGAGTGGATATACCAATACCAATACGGCAAAGATTACAGTCACAACGACGAATAATCTTCCGATTACAGCCAGTCTGTATACAGGAGGGATTCTTGGATACAGTGAAAAGAACAGCAGGATTGTAGTGAAAGAATGTACCAATTCGGGAAATATTTCTCTGACATCTGCGGCGTTTGGTGAATCGGTTGGAACGGTGAAATTGGGGACATTTGCAAAAAATGAGATTGGAGCGGGCATCGATCTGCCAGATGAGGCGGAAAATCTGGAGCTGCACCTGGCAGGTGGAATTGTCGGAGTCAATCTTAAAAATCAGATCATCGACAACTGTACCAACAAGGGAAGTTTATCCGGTTTCACAGGAATCGGCGGAGTGGTCGGACTGAATGCGGGGCTCATTTACCAGTGTACTCTCAGTGAGCATTTTGGAAATGCAGCGCTTAGTTATGTCGGTGGAATTGCCGGACTGAATATCGGAAGCGATACGACATTTACAGATGGAACAAGAAACTACACAGCAGGAACCATTGAAAAATGCAGTACCATGTCAGGAAAGACCATTTCCGGTAATCAGAATCTGGGTGGAATCGTCGGCTGGAATCTGACCAAAGGTGTGATAAGAGAGAACACCAGCTATGCAAATATTTCTGCTGCCAGTGATAATGTTGGTGGAATCGCAGGTAGAAACAGCGGTACGATCCAGGTTGCTGAAGACGAGAATATCAGTCGCAGCATTATGAGCAGTCACGGAACGAATGTGGGCGGTATTATTGGTATTAATGAAAAAACAGGAACTCTGAGTGTTACCGGAGATGGCGGAACAAACGGAGAAATTGTAGCTGTCGGAAGCGGAGCGAGGATCACCGGTTATGAAAATGTCGGTGGAATTGTTGGAAACTATCTGGGACAGGATTCTCTTGGCCAGTCTGAAACACAGTATCTGGTATGCAAGGCGAGTCAGGTACGGGCAACCCACGGAATGGTTGGAGGAATTGTCGGTACAACCAGTGGAAATGTGACCAATACAATCAACCGGGCAGGAAAAGTAACTGCGGATTCCGGATATGCGGGAGGAATTACGGCAGTTAATGTGGCAAAGATTTCGAACAGTAAAGATTACGGAAGTGTGAGCAGCAGTTCCGGATATGCCGGAGGAATCGCGGCAAAAAATGAAGCGGATGGAATTATTGAGAACTGCAACGTTCAGGGAACAAAAACGACAAAGGCAGAGATTTACAGTCTGGGCGTCATGGACGCAGGAGCAATCTGTGCAGTGAATAACGGAACGATACTGGGAAGTGCATCGAAAGAAAACGTGGTCCTTAAGGGAAGTGCGGTCATTATCGGAGGAATTACCGGATTAAATAACGGAACCGTAGGAGATTCCCAGGCGACAGGAAGTGTGACAAAGATTACGACCATGCCGGAAATCAATGTACAGCAGACTGCGCTGGTTGTCGGAGGCGCTGTCGGCATGAACCAGGGGACGGTGGTAAAGGTTGTGGCAGAAGGTGTGAATTTTAATGATTTCAGTGGATATAAGTATCTTGGTGGAATTGTTGGAAGTAATGGTAATGCGTCTGTATCAGCAAATGATTCCGGACAGAAGAAAGTTCAGGTTGTAGGATGCAGTTATTCCGGAACCATGAAAGAGGATGAAAATGGCAGTGCAGAAGGCAACTGCTATGGAGGAATTACAGGCGTAAACTATTCGTCTCTGAAGAACAATACAGTTGGCCTGATCAACATGGATATTCAGGGGATTTATACTGCAAACAGTTCCAGCACGGTACAGCAAAAAGAAGCGCAGGCAACGCATGCCGGCGGAATTGCAGGAAAAAACGAGACCACAGGAATAGTTGAAGCATGCTATCTGGAGAATCATTCATCCAGCAATCTGAAGGCAAAATTCGGAATGCTTGGCGGAGTGGTTGGATTTAATAAGGGAAAAATTGCAATGTCTGGAAGCAGCATTACCGCAGATGTCATGCGTGATGTGACGGAAGAAACGACAGCAGAGCAGTTGAATAAATTTGCAACAGAAAAAGGAAAACTTTCCAAGGATGATAATTATGTTGGATGGAGTGGTGGAAGTGAAATAGAGAAGCTTTCTTATGATGGCGGTTCTAATGTAGCAGCCGGGAGGATGCAGATGCATATGAGTTCCAATGGAAATCTTGGAGGAATTACGGCGTTCAATGGAACAACCGGCTCTGTCAACAAGTGCGTATCCGGCAACTGGTTCCTGGTTAATAAGTCACAGGTAATCGGGGTCGGAACCGGTGGAATTATCGGAATGAATGAGTCAGAGCAGGATCTGAGTTATCTGGTCAATGGTGCATTTGTTGGAAGACAGCTGGCTACTTCGGGAACGAATCGGTTTGCCGGTGGAATTATCGGAAATCAGAACAACATCACTTCCGATGGATGGACGATTGAAAAATGTATTAACTATGGAACGGTATACTGCTATAACAGCCATTATTCTGGCGGAATTATGGGACAGTGGACGGGAACCGGTGGAACCATAGAAAATTGCAGGAATTATGGAAATCTGCAGACAACCTATGCAAATGACTGGGTTGGAGCTTCGGGCGGTATTGTCGCACAGCTTTATCATGCTTATGAGGAAAATGAATATAACATTGTGGGTTGTGGAAACTATGGAAGTATTTATCTGCAAAAGGGTAAAAATTTTACAGATGATAAGGTGCAGGGAGCAAATGACAGTGCAGGCATCTTGGGAAATGTGACAAGCTATTATGCCAGCAAAGCAAGTGAGTCTCAGAGCTATACGATTCAAATCCTTGATTGTATCAATGCCCCGAATGTAGAAATTTATTCAGCATCAATGGCATCCGGCATTTTTGGATTTGTTTCCTGTGATAATGCCCAGGGAGGCAGGATAGAAACTTCAAATGCGAATCTGAAGATCCGAATTGAACGCTGCAGAAATTATGCGAAAGTGCTAAAGGCATCGGGCTATGTCGGAGGAATTTTCGGAGCGAGATATGGGCAGGAAGGATGGAAAAATACTGCCATCGATAATTGCTTTTCGCTTGACCTGAATTCTGCTAATTATCAGGTGAAGTCGAGCTGGGCTCCATACCCGATCTATTCATCCGGATCACTTCCGTCAGGAATTACCTCGATTACCGGAACACCTGCAAATATAGGGAATGAGAATGACCGGAAAAACAATTTCTATATTAAGCGAAGAGACAGTGCCAACATTGACTATACGGGAATTGAACTGGGGGTAAAAACGGAAAACACCGTCAAAAACGGAAACGGATATATACATATTTATCCAACGGATAGTTATGTATACTGGAAAGATTATTGTACAATTATGTATGAAATGAAGGATATAGATGGAAGATTCTTTTTTGCGACACTTGATTTTGGAAACAATGTGACAACCATTTATGGGGATCGGCTATACGTAGATCAGGACGGTGTGATCCGGAACAGTGCAGATAATGATAAAAAAATGGGAGAGGTGCTGTTCTATATTGATGAATATTATGAGACGTCCAAGATTGAGAATAAAGTCATTGTGGATACAGAAGATTCAATTGTTGTGAATTCCAGAACCGCATATAAGAGGCTGGAGGGTGTGGTAACTGTCGATGAAAAAGAGAAGATTCTTGCACCGGATTCTGTTGAAGCATCAATAAGTGATGGAAAGATTACTTTGAATATTACACCAGCTGTTCTGCCGAAAAAGGATGAGAAAAATTCAACAGACTTATGTGATCCGTTTAAATATGAAGTGACAGTAACGGATGAAAATGGAAACGAGGCAGTAAGAGTTTTATACAAGGAGAATGGAAGCTTTGATATTCCGGATGGAATGTCCGGTCAACTGGTGCTACAGGTACGTGCAGTCAGCATGTATGATGATGTAGAAAAATCAGATCCGGTAAAAGTGGAACTGAGCCAGAAAAAAGTACTTCCGACACCGGATATCCGTGTAGAACTAAAAACACCGTTTGTTGAAAGTGAAAATCGAGAGGATTATCGATATGAATACAGTCTGAATAATCTGGATGATTACAAAGACTATGAAGGCTGGCAGGTAGAGATCAGCTTGAAGGGATTTTCCAAGAAAGTTATTTTGAATGCAGAGAACCCGACTGGATTTCTGGATATTGACTTTGGCGATGATGGACTTCATAAACGATATAGTGATGATAATTATTACCAGATTATAGCAAAGGCAACATCGAAAGCTGGTACCTGTCAGTCTGCACCACAGATTTCAATAGCATCATTCCAGCCGTACTACCGGGCAAGTATTCCTCTGTCGGACAGCAACAGAAATAATTCGGCAACTCCATCGGTTACGATCAGTGGTAGCTCACTGGATGATCTGAGCATTAATATCCAGCTTGATAACAGTAAAACGAATTCTATTAAAGAGGTACAGCCAATTTACCGGGCAGAGCTTCTTGGAACCTGGAAGGGAGAAAATGATATTGTTCTTGCAAAGACAGATATTATGGCAGTATCAAAAGGAATTGCAACAGCATCATTGACGAATCTTCCGGATTATATCAGAGAGGCAACCAATCTGCATGTACGTCTCTGGTATGCACAGTCCGGTCTTGGTCCGGTTTATATGTATCATGACCAGAAGATGGCTGGAACCAATACAATCAAAGAACTGGTGGATGTAGATGAGAAGAACCAGGAAGAATGGTCCTATACAGACAGTGTGATCTTCAATGGAAAATGGCCGAATGATTTTAATGATTTTAAATATACATCCTCAAATCTGTTCACCTGGCTGGCAGCCCCGGTACTTGATCAGAAAGACGGATCCAACCTGGAACCGACCTATGATGGTGAGAACCGGATGCAGTACACCTTCTCGTGGGACAAGAATCTAGCTGCGACATCCGATCCGAAGTACAAGATCGAGATGACCGGTATTGATGCAGACGGCAAGGAAGTTACGATTGATACAAGCGCATATAAAGAGAGCGGGCGAAGCTTTACCGCAGACGGAGATGACTGGAATTACACCCAGATCCGTCTGAAAGTAACCCGTATCGGAGATGCATCAAAAGGTCAGATCGGACTTTCTGCCACAGCGATCTACAACGTATCACAGCGTTTGGAAAAACCGGGACAGCCATCGGTAGTGAATGTGGATGAAAATGAACTGAATTACAATGTCAGCTGGGCAAAAATCTCAGATGAGACTTATTGTATGGGATACCAGATCTATGTTCGTGAGTACAGCAATTCTGGCGAGCCCGGAAAAGAAACAGCTATGGGAGATGTGGTCTTGAAGCGTGAAGCAAAAGATGGCAGCTATTCAAAGACGATCAATCTGGAAGCTTATGCGGGCAAACGAATCATTGTCTATCTGGTAGCCAAAACGAGTGATAAGAATGTCTATGTAGACAGTGCTCCGGGTGTGACCTATGAACTGGAAATTCCGAGCAGACTTGCAGATCCGGTACTGGATGGATGGAAAGTCAGCTGGACACATGATAAGGAGAAGCCGGTAGATGCGGAAGATTTTAAAAACGGAACGGCAGAAGGTCTGAGAATCAACATTGCCGCATCGAAAGAAAGCATTCCACCTGGAGGAAGCGCATACCTTCTGAAAGCCTATGTTTATAATTCCAAGGAGGATGCAGAAGCTTCTACCGTAGAGAATCCGGGGAATCGTATGATAAAGATTTATCCGCAGACTTATGAGGATAATTTTGTTCCGGTTCAGATGAACATGGAAAATGCACAGGATTATTACCACTTTATGAATAATTTCTCAATTCGCTATGCCGGTAAATGGATCGCGTACTACACCAGAATTTCTTCCGGTAACAGCAGTGTCAGCTCACGGTGGGTGAAAGTCGGAACGGTACAGCTCCCGTATGCAAAACTGACAGCACCGGAAGTAGAAGCAGATACCGTGGAAGAAGAAGAGAAGGTAAAAGTAACCGATACGCCTGAAGTGCCTTCCCATGAAGAACAGTGGAATGCAGAGCGTACGGTGCTGAAATGGAGCAGTATCGACTGTGCAGAAGTCTATTCGATCAATCTGAAAGGAAAACTGACAGAGACAGAAGCCGGACAGGATAATAAGCTGGAAGGAAAACTCCGGGTTATCGAAACGACAGAAACGGTGGATGGAGAAGAACAGAAGAAAGTAGAACTTCAGCAGTATGTATACCGCAAGATAAAAGAGAAGACAGAGACTTCTGAGGAAGAATGGAAATGGATCTGGGAGAATGTGAAGGAAAAGGAAGATGATTCACAGGAAGGTGTACCAGATGAGGAAAAAATCCATACTTTTGAACCGGAAGTATACAATGTGACGATTGAGTCAAATTATGTTTCAGACAGTGGATCTTATAATTATTACAAGATTACGCTGAAACCGGTGATTATCGCCGAGCCAGACGGAAAAGGCGGCTTCCGTTACACTTTGAAACTTCCGGATCTGGAATCTGTGAAAGATACGAATGAAGCTTCTGTGGAACATGGTAATTTTATCGTGACAGAAACGGCAGTGTTTAAAGCAGATGTACTTGCAAATGTAAAAGCAGAAGACGCGGGAAGTGGCAACGGAAGTGATGCATATGTGGCATCAAAGGAAACTGAGATCAAATGGAGTCGGTAAATATGGAGGAATCTATGAGACATACAGGCTGGCAGCAGCTGAAAGCAAATGAAAAAAAAGGTGTATCCATGGCAGTGGTGCTTTGTGTATCCGCGTTCTTTATCGCTTTTGCGGCTGCCATCCTGTATACGGCGGGACTCATGACGGCGCAGTCGAATCTGCGCCTGAAGGAGGAGCGCTGTTACCAGTTGGCAAAAAGCTATGCAAAGGTATTGGATGGAGAACTGAAAGCCGGAAATACTTCTTCGGGTACGAATTTCTATATTTTTGCGAACAGCTTTCTGGAAAATTCCCAGTACGCGGTTTACAACGATGAAACAGCGTCCAGTGCAGAGGCGACGAAATACAAATTTGTTGCAGATGGGACGAATATAGAGGATCTTTCGAAAGGGCAGATTGAAGACGGATATGGGAATCTATGCATTTCTCTTGCAAAAGAGAAGGTTGGAAGTTCGGCAGGGGATTTGAAAAACGGAGAACTTGATGTCAGTACAGCAACCGATTACACGGCACAGATCGAGGCACTGCAGAATACAGTAGTCAGGCAGTATGTGCTGATGGTTGGAGTGACCGCTTACTATGAGGATGCATCATATACTTATACCGCAGAATATACAAGAGAAGAGACTTATGATGTGAAGTTTACCTATAAGGGACAGAATATCATATGGGTAGCAGATGAGACCGGAGGGGGCGTCTGGAAGGTCGGAAGTACGGTCGGAAATAAGTGTGATTTTTCAGATGGTGGCAAAATCGAATATACATACCAGACCGATGAACCGCTTTCACGGAAATTTGTGGAAGACACGGGAGAGATTACGATAACAGGAGGCGATGGCGATGCACAGAATTAAAAGAATAAAAGCGAAAGCCGGAGAAACCCTGGTAGAAGTCATGGCGAGTATGTTCATTTTCCTGATCATGTTCGGAGTGCTGGAGGGAGCCATTTCCTACAGCAATTCGGCATTAAAAAAGAATAAAGAAATCCGTGCAGACAATGCGGCTGTCCTTGAGGGACTGCAGTCTGCGAAAGAAACGGTAACGGGAAGCCAGAAGACGATCCAGTTCCGTGCGGCGGATTCTGGTCTGACACAGATTGGAAATGTAGTATTTTCCATAGATGCAACTCTGGATAGCAAACAGATCACCTATACAGATGCCGAGAAGCGGCAGCAGAATACAACCTTTTATCTTTATGGACCGGTGGCAGCTTCATCAGAGTCCGGACAGACAGATGCCGAAGGAGGAGACTGATCATGAAACGACTGAGAAGCCTGCTTCAAAAAAAAGAAGGAACGACGCTGGTTGAGACTATGGTATGTCTGCTTCTGATCAGTATTATGCTGGCGATGGCAGCATCCGCTTTAAGTGCGGCATCCCGCATTTTTGTCCGGGTGCAGAGGACGCAGTATGCACAGTCTATACTGGATACCGCAATGACGGAGTTGAGAACAATTACCCAAAATGCGAGTGGGTATGTGAAAATCTATGATATTCCGGCAGCTTCAGCAGAAAAAAGCGAAAATATTACAGAAAACATTACAGAAAGCACTGGAAAATTGCGCGGAAATACGGTAGAATTTATAAATGAAGAGGGTTATGTCGTCCTTGTTTCTACAAACGGATGCGAGGATACTGACCTGTATATTCAAAACAATCGAACCGGTCAGGCGTCGGCTGTGGACAGTGGGCAGTTACTGACCAGATATTATTTCCGCAATAGCTCAAAGAATAGTTATATCTATCTGAAAGATGGAGTTCCGGTGGCACGTGCAGTTGCCACGGTATTTGGAAAAGGGTTTTATATGAACAATTATCTGGAAGTGATTTATTCTTTTCCAGAAGGAACCAAAAGTGGTAATCAGGTAGACTGGATCAGCGCGACGGTAAATCTGTACAGTGACAAAGAGTTGACGAATCTGGTTGCTACGGATTCGGAGATCCTGGAGTTTAAGCACAGTGTGCTTTGCTGCGAAGAGATTACGGCGAAGGCGGAGACAGGTTCAAATTGAGAAAGTTTATATTTATATGATATGAGCGCATGCACCGAGGCGTTTGTATAGATAACCAAAGAGAATTTAAGAGGAGTGAAGAAACATGTTTAAGAAATTAAAAGAAAACAAGAAAAAAGGTTTCACACTGGTAGAACTTATTGTTGTACTGGTAATTCTTGCAATCCTGGCAGCTCTGCTGATCCCGGCACTGACTGGATATATTGATAAGGCGAAGAATAAATCAGTTGTTGCTGAAACACGTCAGGCTGTAATGGCTGCTCAGACATTGTATGATGAAGAATATGCTAAAATTAAAACTGGTGAAACAGTTACACTTGATACTACTGGAAAATTTACAAAAAAAGAAATTGCATCATTGGCGGAATTAGGTGAAAATACAATTATTGATGTAACGGTAGAAAATAATAAAATTAAAACATTGGTTTATGATAATGGTCAGAAGAGCTGTACATATAATCCTGCTAATAGCAAGAATAATTCAGATGGCGATTATAATGTTGGAAAATCTGTTGGAGATACAACAACTGGTGGGAAGACAAATTAAATTGTAATTTAACGAGAACATTGATTTTTATCGTACATAAAAAGTGAAAGATTAGAAAAGGAAACGAAAGCGTGGCTGTTAACAAAAGTGTGCAAAATGCAATTAAATACCGTTGGATAAGGTCGGCACTTAACGTTTTACTTATTCTTCTGCTTACGATCGTCCTCATTATACCTGGGGTGCTCCGGTTGATTTACCGGGCAGACTCCCAGGTGGCTTTGGGAAATGCAAAATCGGTGCGGGTAGCATTTCAGGTAATCGGGACTGAGGCGTACGGCAGTAATGGACCATTCGGTGACGCTTCCCATAAAGGAGGCGTCGCCGATGGTTTATATGATGAAATCATTAAACTCAGTAAAGCACCCGGAGATTTCTGGGTATTACAGACCGATGAGACCGGTTATCAAGTCCTTCGGTTCATTTATCAAGAAGGAGAATATACTGTCTGGTATCAGGCAGACGATCCTTCACCATATAAGGTGTATCATGAGGAAACCATGATCGATACCGGAGATTGAGATGTTAGTAGTTTTAGAAGGAATTTTATGGACGATACGGTTCTTTTTTGGAGCCTGTATCTTTAGCTTTTTAACGGTCGTGATCGACCGGTTACCCCGTGGGGAAAATGTAGTACGCGGGAGAAGCCACTGTACAAGCTGTGGCAGAGAACTGACTGTATGGGAACTGATCCCGTGTGTGAGCTTTCTGTGTCTGGGCGGAAAGTGCAGAGGATGTGGGGAGCGGATCCCCTTAAGGTGTTTTTGGACAGAACTTGCAGGTGGAGCAGCTTTTATCGGCTGCGTGACCAGATATGGCTGTGGCAGATCAGGCGTAATATCGCCAAGAGGCGCAGTGATTTTTGCATATTTAGGAATATTACTTGTGGTAGCCCTGATTGACTGGGATACACAGATGATTTATGATAGATTTCATATTATGATTTTGATACTTGCAGTTTTTGATTTCCTGCTTTATCCGGAGCGGGGAATTATGACAAGATTGATCGGTGCTCTGATCATTTCCGTACCGATGCTGATCCTGGCACTGGTGATCCCGGGAGCATTCGGAGGCGGAGATATCAAACTGATGGCAGCAAGCGGACTGCTTCTTGGTACGGCATCTATCGTGTGTGCGATGTTTATCGGAATTGTAACCGGAGGCGGTTACGCGGCGGTGATGCTTGCCGGAAAGAAGCTTGAGAAGAAAGACCAGTTTGCATTTGGACCATTTCTTGCACTGGGACTTGCAGCAGCCGTTTTCTGGGGTGATCAGATTGCAGCGTGGTATCTGCATTTTCTGTAAAGGAACTGCAAAGAAGTGAAATGGAAGATCCATCATGTGAAAATGACAGGGTTTGATGTTTAGATAGAAGAGAGGATTTATGGAGGATGGCAAAATTTCGATATGTCGCAAAAGACATGGGCGGAAAAACCTACAGAGGAACGACAGAGGCGACTTCAGAGGCGGCACTGATCCAACAGCTTCGGGAACAGGAACTGTTTCTGGTAGAATCGAAGAACCTGACAAAAGGAAAAGAATATAAGAAATTAAAGGCAAAACAGCTGGCAGCATTTTGCCGGGAGCTTTCTACGCTTCTGGCATCTGGTGTCAGCCTTGTGCGTGCTATGGATATTCTTTCGGATCAGGAGGGGATTGATCCGAAAGAAAAAGAAATATACAAAGATGCACTTCAGGATCTTAGAAAAGGTATTCCACTTTCTGAAGCGATGGAGTCAAAGAAATGTTTTCCGGATCTGATGATCGGAATGCTCCGGTCAGGAGAGGAAAGCGGAAATCTTGATCAGGTAACAGACCGTCTTGCCGTGCAGTATGAGAAAGATTATAAGCTGACACAGCAGGTTCGCGCTGCAATGACTTATCCTTGCATTCTTCTGGTGCTGTGTGTGGCGATTGCAATTTTGATCGTTACCTTTATTCTGCCACAGTTCCAGTCTTTGTTTGATCAGATGGACAGCCTTCCGTGGGTGACGACTGTTCTGATCGCAGCTTCGGATTTTCTGACAAAGAAATGGTATCTTGCGATCCTGATCGTAGTGATTGTTTATGCACTGGTCCGGATTATTATGGGAATCCCGGCAGTCCGACACCAGATCGATTACCGGAAGGTTCATCTTCCAATATTTGGAAAACTTTTCAAAGTTGTCTATACGGCACGTTTTGCCCGTACTTTAAGCAGTCTGTATTCCAGTGGTATGCCGATTGCACTTGCGATCAGTGTTGCCGGGAAAACGATCGGCAATGTCTATATCGAGGAACAGTTTGAAGAAGTTGTGACCGAGGTCCGGAGTGGTGTGCCGCTTTCACGGGCACTCAGGCAGGTAGATGGACTGATGAAAAAACTTGCCAGTACAATCCTGGTCGGTGAGGAAAGTGGACGGCTGGATGTGATGTTGGATTCAATTGCCGTGTCCATGGAAGAAGAGGCAGAGCAGGCGACAAAGCAAATGGTTACATTACTGGAACCGATCCTGATCATTTTCATGGCGCTGATCGTCGGATTTATTATGATTGCAGTCATGCTTCCAATCTATCAGTCTTATGCAGCAATTGAGAATGCATAGCAGGTGATTACAGGAAGCGGAGTTTAGATACAAAGGAGGAACAAGATGAGCGATACCGTCATCGTTTTGCAGGATGAATGTATTCTTGCTGCTGAAGGAAAGGCAGGCAAATCACCAAAGATCCAGAAGGTAGAACGGATACCGATCGATGTATTTGGGGATCCTTTTGAACAGTGGAAAGAGGCATTGGATAAATATAAAAAGAAACACAACCCATCCCAGGTGAGACTGGTGCTTCCGGCATCCTACTCATCTGCCAGAGTAACGCAGATCCCTTATGCCAGGGGAAGACAGCTTACCAGGCTGGCGGAGAATGTCATGGCGGAAAATGGCAGTGACTGGGTACAGGATTATGCGGTGATCAAAGCAGACAGAAAGAAAGGAATCTGTCTGTGCTGCGGAGGCGCGGAAGAGGATGTCCTGAAAAAGATCCGTGAGCTGACAAAAGCGGTCGGGATTTCGGCTCAGTGGATTTCTGTTCCGATGGAGTGTTATCTGAATACATTGGGACAGTTGAAATCCTACCAGAATGATACTGAGATCATTCTCCTGTTTGAAGAAGGAAGTGTGACGAGCATTCTGTTCCGGGAAGGTCAGTATATGTATTCTACGAGAAGCCGTATCTTCAGTGAGAGAGGAACTCTGGATTTTGGTACGGAGATCGTGCGGAATATTTCCGGTATTCTGCAGTTCTATTCCACCACAAAATCTGATGTGCCGCTCACAAAAGTATTTTACGCCGGATGCAGTACGGATGATTTTGAAGTCAGTGAGGACGGAATCCATGCGATGAATCTGGAAGTAGAGCCGTTGGAGGCAGAATTTGATTTTGACCCTTCAGAAAAAGTGGATGACTGGCTGATCTGCATTGGTGCCATGGTCAGTACCAGGCAAAAAGAGATCAATTTAAACAAAATCTGGAAAGGAGAGGGCACGGATGGTGTCCTGAAAAAAGAAAGTCTTGCAAAGCATCTGATGTTTCCGGCGATTACGTTTGGTATATGCCTTGTGACAGTGATCGCAGTGACGATCTGGAATTATGCAGAATCTCACAACATCGAGAAAATTGAAGACTGGATCAACGATCCACAGATTCAGAGCGAATATCAGGAAGCAAATGCGGTCCGGGAAGAGAGCGACCGGCTGGATTTTACACAGAATCAGGTCGAACAGATGAAATCCAATCTGGCAACCTATCCGGATCTGGATGCGGAGATGATCGCGAAGATTGTGGATGTGGGCGGAAGTGCCATGACAGTCCAGATTAAGACGATGGATTCCGAGACGGGAGAGCTTACGTTTAATGCGGTCAGCTCGGCGGTTATTGATATTCCGGCGTATGTAAGAAAACTTTCTGAGACAGGGCTGTTTTCAACGGTAAATTACAGTGGATATTCTTACGATGACGGAGAATATTCGCTGATGCTTTCCTGTGTGTTAAAGGGAGCAGAGACAGGAGGTGAGGATCAGTGAAAATCGATATGGAATTAAAACCAGGTGACGTGGTACTTTTAAAGGTGCTTGCCTGTGTATTGATCCTCTTTTTCATGGCGCGTTTTCTGATCTTTCCGGGAATGGAAAAACATCAGGATCTGGTGGCAAAAAAAGACGACCTGACGATCGAGAAGCAGGAAATGCAGTATACGATCAGCAGTAAGGCGTCGACAGAGAAGAAAATCGTGACGCAGAAAGAAAATCTGAAAAAAGCACAGGAAGGTTTTTATGACCTGATGGAAAACCGGGAGGTCGATTCCCTGATTACAGGGCTTGCACTGAAACATGATCTGTTTCCGGTGTATTTGAATATTGAAGATCCGGTGGCAGGTGTTCCGGTGGCATATCAGCTTTCTGAAGCTTCAGATGATTCTGCAGAAGATTCTTCTGCAGAAGAGCCGCAGAGTACACTTCCGTATGTTCAGTATGTGAATACGACGACGGTTACGATCACCCTGCAGGGACAGGAAGTGCAGATCCGGGAACTTCTGGATGATATTGCGAAGAACTATCCGGGAATCCAGGTGCGTTCTTTTGATATGCAGTCTGGCACTTATGTGGACAGCAGCCTGCAGAAGACAGAGCAGATGAATTGTAATTGTGTACTGGCTGTATACACCTGTGGAGAACTTAGTAATACTAAAGGAGAGTAAGCGAACGTGAAAAAGAATCTGAGAATCGGAGAAATCCTGGAAGAAAAGGGTTATGTGACCGGAGAGCAGATGTCACAGGCACTTGCCTATCAGAAAGAACATAGAGAGATGCGAGTTGGACAGATTCTGATGGAACTGGGATTTGTCACGGAAAATCAGGTACTTGAAGCACTGGCGAACAGACTGAACTTGGAAATTGTAGAAGTATCACAGATCCAGGTCGATCTGCAGGCAGTAGGGATGATTTCGAGAGAGCTTGCGGAAAAAAATCTTTTCCTTCCGGTCAGTCTGAAAGGAAAAGTACTGGGACTTGTCACGAATGATCCACTAAATTATTTCGCACTGGAAGAAGTCAAGCAGCAGACCGGATGTCAGCTGGAGATCTATTTGAGTGAGGAAGTACCGCTGCGCAAGGCGATTTCCTACTATTATGCGGAAGTCAATGCGCGGAATGCGGCAGAGCAGGCGAATGTGGGATTTGCGACAACGGAGGAACTGGAGATCGAAGACCTGGATGATTCCGATGATGAGGCACCGATCATCCGGCTTTTAAACTCGCTGATCGAGCGTGCGATCAAAACCGAGGCGAGTGATATTCATATTGAGCCATTTGAAAAAGAGACAAAAGTCCGTATGCGTATCGATGGTGTGATCATGGAATATGTTACGATCCAGAGAAATATCCATGCACCATTGATCGCCCGTATCAAGATCCTGTCCAATCTGGATATCGCAGAGAAGAGAATCCCACAGGACGGACATTTCCGTGTCAAGATCAATGACAGTTTTGTCAATATCCGTGTTTCCGTTTTGCCGACAGTGTTTGGGGAAAAAGCGGTTCTTCGTATCATGGCAGCAACCGGACATCTGGAGCATGCGGATCATTTTGGAATGGATGATTTCAGTTATAATCAGTTTTTGCCGATGCTGAATTATCCGAATGGAATTATTTATATTACGGGACCGACCGGAAGTGGAAAATCAACGACACTTTATATGGTGCTGGATTATCTGTCCGGAAGACATGTCAATATTTCCACGATTGAGGATCCGGTGGAAAAGAACCTGCCGGATATCAACCAGACGCAGGTTAATCCGGTTGCCGGTCTGACCTTTGATGTGGGACTGCGTGCCCTGATGCGTCAGGATCCAGATATCATCATGGTCGGGGAGACTCGTGACGGTGAGACTGCCGGAACATCGGTTCGGGCTGCGATCACAGGACATATGGTTTTAAGTACCCTTCATACCAATGATGCGGTATCCAGTATTGTCCGTCTGGAAGACATGGGCGTGGAGACATATTTGGTTGCCAATTCTCTTGTCGGACTTGTGGCGCAGAGACTGGTTAGAAAGGTGTGTCCGCACTGTGCAAGACAGATGAAGACAACCGAACAGGAACGTCTTTTCCTTGGAGAGGATGTGCGTGTGGTTACAAGGGGAACCGGATGTACCAAGTGTAATAACACCGGATATAAAGGTCGGATCGCAGTTCATGAAATCCTTGCGATCAACAATGATATCCGGAGGATGATCATCAATCATACAACGATCGAGGAGATCAACCGATATGCAAGAGAAGTGCAGCATATGCGGACGCTGAAGGAAAGTGGACTGATTCTTGTGAAGGAAGGAAAGACAACGCCGGAAGAACTGCTCAAGATCAGTTACGAATAAAGCAATTCTGCTTTTTGGCAGAACGGGGAAGATGGAGGGAAGAAGAAATGTCACAACTTGGAAGCAGTCAGGAAAAAATAGATACGATCATCCGTGAGGCAAGAGAAAAAAAGGCTTCGGACATCCATCTTTCGGAAGGAATGCCGATCTGGTACCGTGTCAACGGACGCCTGATCCAGGCAGAGGCACAGATACCGTCAGAAGAAATGGCAGAGATGCTGACGGACATTTTAAATGAGCGTCAGAGAAAACTGTTTGATGCGGGCAAGGATGCGGATTTTGCGATCCGTACTTCAGACGGTCATCGTCAGAGGGTCAATGTGTTTCGTCAGCAGAAGAAGGTGGCGGCAACGATCCGTCTTCTGAACGCGCATATTCCGTCGCTGGAAGAACTGAAGATGCCAACACTTCTTTATCAGCTGGCAGAAGAGCCGCGCGGTCTGATCCTGGTGACAGGTCCGACCGGAAGTGGAAAATCAACCACACTTGCGGCAATGATCGAGCATATGAACCAGGTCAGTGATCGCCATATTATTACGATTGAAGATCCGGTTGAGTATGTCTATGAGAATAAAAAGTCTCTGATCCATCAGAGGGAGGTAGGAGAAGATGTGGAAAGCTTTGCAGCGGCACTTCGCAGTGCACTCCGTGAAGATCCGGATGTGATCCTGGTGGGAGAGATGCGTGATTATGAGACGATCCAGGCAGCACTTCTTGCAGCAGAGACGGGACATCTGGTGCTATCAACACTGCATACGACCGGTGCGACGCAGACGGTGGAACGTATTATTGATGCCTGCCCGACCAGTGGACAAAATCAGGTGCGTATCCAGCTTGCCGGGACCTTAAAGGGGATTATCAGCCAGTGCCTGATCCCGTGCGAGGACGGTATGACGCGTGTGGCAGCGACGGAGCTTCTGATCGGTACGGATGCGATTCTGAATCTGGTCAGAGAGGGAAAGACACATCAGATTGGAAGTATCATGCAGGCCAGTGGAAATGCAGCGATGCATACCCTGAATATGGATCTGTCAAGCCTGGTAAAGCAGGGCTATATTTCCAGAGAAAATGCAATTGCCTATACGAATAATAAGGCGGAGATCCAGCAGTATCTGTAAGGACGGAGCCGAAAAATCATAACAGAAATGTGGAGCAGTACCACGGAGAAATCCGGCGGATACTGCTCCATTATGATTCGGGCAAGATTATCCGGAAATCTTACACCGACCCAGATACCATTTTTCAATCAATCCGATCAGTGCGTACAGCAGCATGGCGATCACGCAGAGAATACAGATACTCATCAGAAGCCAGTCGAGCTTAAAAACCTGACTTCCATAAATGATCATATAGCCAAGACCTTCTCTACCGCCGATAAATTCTCCGATGATCACACCCACCAGGCAGAGCCCGATATTGACCTTCATGGTGCTGATGATCGCCGGAATGCAGCTTGGGATCACTACCTTGGAGAGAGCATGGAGCCGGTTTCCGTGAAGGGTGTAGATGAGCATGATCTTATCCGGATCCACTTCGGAAAATTCGGAATAGAGGTTCAGGATGCTCCCGAAGATCGCAACCGACATTCCGGCTATAATGATCGTTGTGCGGTTTGCACCGAGCCAGACGATGAGCAGCGGGGCAAGAGCAGATTTTGGCAGGCTGTTCAGCACCACCAGATAAGGTTCCAGGATTTCCGAAAGCTTCCGGAAGAGCCAGAGAAGGACGGTGACAAAAAGGCTGAAGAAGATCACCAGGATAAAACTGACCAGGGTTTCGTAAAGCGTCACTCCGATATGACGGAAAATACTGCCGTCACCGGTCATTTCGAGAAAACACAGGGCAATCCGGGAAGGACTGCTGAAAATGAAAGAGTCGATTAGCCTTGTATTTGCGGCAAATTCCCAAAGGAAGAGAAAGGCAAGCAAGATGGAGATTCTGGAAACAACAATGATCCGTTTATGCCTGCGGTGCATATTCAGGTAATGCAGCTGGTTTTTTGAAAGTTCATTCATCCGGGTTCAGCTCCTTCCAGATCAGATTGAAATAAGTCTTAAATTCCGGGGCATTGCGGCGGGCAAGCGGGGAAAGTCCCGGATCAGAAAAGGAAACATTGACCGTCTGCCCAATGGTTGCCGGACGGCTTGTTAGAACAAGGATCCGGTCAGCAAGACTGACCGCTTCGGCAAGGTCATGGGTGACGAGGATCGCTGTTTTTTTCTCTTTTTTGATAATCTGCCCGATATCATCACTGACATTTAACCGGGTCTGATAATCCAAGGCAGAAAAGGGTTCATCCAAAAGCATGATATCCGGCTTCAGGACCAGCGTGCGGATCAGCGCGGCTCTCTGGCGCATTCCTCCGGAAAGTTCGGATGGTTTTGCATTTGCAAAGGCATTCAGGCCGTATTGTGTAAGAAGGGCTCTTGCCAGTGCGCGGGAACGGGCAGTCAGTGCATGCTGGATCTCGAGACCGAGAAGAACGTTCTGATAGATGGTACGCCACTCAAGAAGTTCATCCTTTTGCAGCATATATCCGATGCCGGAAGTATTGTCCGGATGATAGCTGCCGTTTATTTTGATGAGACCTTTTTCCGGGGCGAGAAGACCCGCAATCAGGTGGAGCAGTGTAGATTTTCCGCACCCGGAGGGACCGACCAGAGCAATAAATTCCCCTTCGCGGACCGAAAAGGTGATGTCTTTCAGGGCGTAGGTTTCTCCTTCCAGTGTATGGTAAGCATAATGAACGTTTTTCAGTTCCAGTGCATATTGCATGATAATCCTCCAGATACAGAAACGATCATAAGTCTTTTACTTACAGTTTATGAGAAATAAAAAAAAGCGTGTGTGCATCTGGCTGGAATGGAGCGGAAAAAGAAAAACAGAGCAGAAAAGATATTGTGCGAAGAGAACAGCTGCACTATAATAAGAAACAAATCTGCAATATGAGGAGAGATGAACAGATGCAGAAAAAGAATTACCAGAAAGAACTGGATAAAAAGATAGAACTGATCGTATCGGAAAAGAAGGTTCCACGTCTGTTCCTTCACAGCTGTTGTGCACCATGCAGCAGTTATGTGCTGGAATATCTGTCGGAATATTTTGAGATTACGGTTTTTTATTACAATCCGAATATTTTTCCGGAATCCGAATTTGAAAAACGGATCCACGAACAGGAGAAGCTGATCCGTGAGCTTCCGGCGAAACATACGATCCATTTTCAGGCGGGAAATTATGACAGTGAAAAATTTTACGAGATGGCGAAGGGACTGGAGATGATTCCGGAAGGTGGAGAGCGGTGCTTCAGGTGTTATGAGCTCAGACTCCGGGAAGCTGCGAGATTTGCAAAAGAAGGCAGATATGATTATTTCACCACTACACTTTCCATCAGTCCGCTGAAAAATGCGCAGAAGTTAAATGAGATCGGAGAAAGACTTGCCGGCGAATACGGAGTATCTTATCTGGTTTCGGATTTTAAAAAGAGAAATGGATATAAGCGTTCAACCGAGCTGTCAAAGATTTACGGACTTTACCGCCAGGACTATTGTGGCTGTATTTATTCCAAAAATCAGAGAGAACGGGAAAAGAAACTTCGGGAGGAAGAGGAAAGTTCTGTGAAAAGTTAAGAGGGGAACTTTACAGAATCCGACATTCTATGGTACACTAAAGCACAGAATTACGTTGAAGAAAAGAGGGAAAGCTATGGCACAGTTATGGGGAGGACGTTTTACGAAAGAAACAGACAAACTGGTTTATAATTTCAATGCGTCCATTTCATTTGATAAACGATTTTATGAGCAGGATATCCAGGGCAGCGAGGCGCATGTTATGATGCTTGCAAAGCAGGGGATCCTGACAGACGATGAGAAGCAGCAGATTCTGGACGGACTGGAAAGTATCCGCAAGGATGTGGAAAATGGAAAGCTCGAGATCACAGAAGAATATGAGGATATCCACAGCTTTGTGGAGGCGAATCTGATCGACCGGATCGGGGATGCAGGAAAGAAGCTGCATACCGGAAGAAGCCGTAATGACCAGGTTGCACTGGATATAAAGCTTTATACAAGAAGTGAGATCACCGCACTGCAGGGACTGGTTGTGGATATGCTCCGCGAACTTCTTGCGATCATGAAGGACAGCACCGAGACGATCATGCCTGGATTTACCCATCTGCAGAAAGCGCAGCCGATCACACTGGCACACCATATGGGTGCTTATTTTGAAATGTTCAAAAGAGACCATATGCGTCTGAAAGATATTTACAAAAGAATGAATACCTGTCCGCTTGGATCCGGAGCACTTGCAGGAACTACTTATGATCTGGACAGAGCATACACCGCAGAGCTTCTCGGATTTGACGGACCGACACTGAACAGTATGGATTCGGTATCGGACCGTGATTATCTGATCGAGCTGATGAGTGCTCTATCTACGATTATGATGCATTTAAGCCGCTTCTCAGAAGAAGTGATCATCTGGAATTCCAATGAATACCAGTTTGTTGATATCGATGACAGCTACAGCACCGGAAGCAGTATCATGCCACAGAAGAAGAATCCGGATATTGCGGAACTTGTTCGTGGAAAGACAGGACGTGTATACGGTGCACTGACTTCGATCCTGACTACAATGAAAGGAATTCCGCTTGCTTACAATAAAGATATGCAGGAGGACAAAGAGCTGGTATTTGATGCCATCGATACCGTGAAAGGATGCCTGGCTTTATTTACCGGAATGCTCGCAACCATGAAGTTCAACAAAGAACGTATGCTGGAAAGCTGCAGACACGGATTTACCAATGCAACAGATGCAGCTGACTATCTGGTAAATCACGGGGTACCGTTCCGTGATGCACATGGAATTGTAGGAAAGCTGGTACTTTATTGCATTGATAAGAAGATTGCGTTAGATGATATGTCACTGGAAGAATATAAGGAGATATCTCCGGTATTTGAAGAAGATATTTATGATGCGATCAGCATGGAGACCTGTGTCAATAAGAGAAATACGATCGGTGCACCTGGACCGGAAGCTATGAAAAAGGTGATCGCGCTTCACGAAGCGTATCTGGAAGAGTGCTAATCGTTATAAGGAAAATGAGCATTGCTGGTCACAGGTACTGGGAACAGTAACATGAGCGTTAATAAGTAGACATAGTTTTTCAATTGTCAGGGTTGAAAAATGTCGGAAAATGCGCTATGATATACAAATCACGCGTACAAATGTACGCATCAAAAAGACAAAACAGGAAATGAGGACATAAAAATGGATCAGAAATTAAGAGTAGGTATTCTTGGTGCAACAGGAATGGTAGGACAGAGATTTATCTCTCTGCTGGAAAATCATCCGTGGTTTGAGGTAGTAACACTGGCTGCAAGCCCGCGTTCCGCAGGAAAGACATATGAAGAAGCAGTCGGAGACCGCTGGAAAATGGACACTCCGATGCCGGAAGCAGTCAAGAAGATCGTTGTACATAATGTCAACGAAGTAGAAGAAGTTGCAAAGACAGTCGACTTTGTATTCAGTGCAGTTGATATGTCAAAAGATGAGATCCGTGCGATCGAGGAAGCATACGCAAAGACAGAGACACCGGTTGTATCTAATAACAGTGCCCACAGATGGACACCGGATGTACCGATGGTAATCCCGGAAGTAAACCCGGAACATTTTGCAGTCATCGAAGACCAGAAAAAGCGTCTTGGAACTACAAGAGGATTTATCGCAGTAAAACCAAACTGTTCGATCCAGAGCTATGCGCCTTGCCTTGCAGCATGGAAAGAATTCGGACCGAAAGAACTGGTTGTTACAACCTACCAGGCAATTTCAGGTGCAGGAAAGACCTTTAAAGACTGGCCGGAAATGGTAGAAAATATCATTCCATTCATTGGTGGAGAAGAAGAAAAGAGCGAGCAGGAACCGCTTCGTGTTCTTGGCAGAGTTGAAAATGGACAGATCGTAAAAGCAGATTCTCCGAAGATCACATGCCAGTGTGTACGTGTACCGGTTCTTAACGGACATACCGCTGCCGTATTTATCAATTTTGAAAAGAAACCAACCAAAGAGCAGCTGATCGAAAAACTGGAAAGTTTCAAAGGCTTCCCGCAGGAAGCAGAGCTTCCGAGTGCACCGAAGCAGTTCATCCGCTATATGACAGAAGACAACCGTCCGCAGGTGAAACTGGATGTAGATTATGAGAACGGAATGGGAATTTCTATCGGACGACTCAGAGAAGATTCCCTTTACGATTATAAATTTATCGGACTTTCCCACAATACAGTCCGCGGTGCGGCAGGAGGAGCTGTTCTCTGTGCTGAGACTCTGACAGCAAAAGGATTTATCACAAAGAAATAGCTTTTGCAGGGAAGTTTAAAAGAAGTTAACTTTTCTTTCTTCTGATTCAGTGGTAGAATGAAATTATACCAGTGTAAAGGAAGATTGAAGGTGGTTAATATGAAAAAAGAAATGCAGAACTATACACAGAACAGAGAACTGTCCTGGCTGAAGTTCAATCAGAGGGTACTGGAGGAAGCAAAAGATTCTTCAGTACCCCTTCTTGAAAGAATGAAGTTTGTATCCATTTTTACAAGCAACCTGGACGAATTTTTTATGATCCGCGTAGGAAGCCTGTATGATATGTCGCTTACGGATAACAGCACGATCGACAGCCGTTCGGGGATGAATCCGAAAGAGCAGCTGGATGCAATCTTTGCGGCTGTAGCACCATTGTATAAAGAGAGGGACAAGACCTACTCAGAGATCAAGAAGCTGCTGAATCCATACGGTGTCTGTGGACTATCGATAAAAGAACTGGAGCAGCAGGAAAAGAAGTATGTGAAAAAGTACTTCAAAGACCAGATTCTTCCGATCCTGTCTCCACAGATCGTGGATGCCAATCATCCGTTTCCACATCTGCTCAATAAGGAACTGTATGTGATCGCAAGTCTGAAGCAGAATGGAACTTCCATGATCGGAATCGTACCGGTTCCACAGTTTGTGTCAGATATCTTATATCTTCCGGGCCATGACATCCGTTATATCCGTATGGAAAAGGTGATCATGGAATATCTGGATGTAGTGTTCGACAAATACGAGGTATCGAACAAGAATTATATCTGTGTGACAAGGAATGCAGATGTGTCGCCGGACGATGAGGCATTGGAGATCAATGATGATTTCCGCCTGCTGATGCAGGAAACCCTTCACAAGCGCCGCAGAATGGCAGTGGTCCGTATGGAGACAGCGGAGCCGCTGGATAAGGAACTGGAAAAGTATTTCTGTGACAAATTTAAGATCACACCGGCACAGATCTACCGGACCAAGATGCCGATGAAGCTGGATTATATTTTCTCGATTATGGATAAGGTTCCGGCATCGCTGAAACGTTCTCTGGTCGACGAACCGTTTACTCCGCAGCCGTCCCGCTATCTGACGGATGGAAAAGTGATTCCGCAGGTAAAGAAAAAAGATATTCTTCTTTCTTATCCGTATGAGAGTATGGATCCGTTTCTGCGTATGATCAAGGAAGCAGCTTATGATCCGACCGTTCTTACAATCAGGATCACAATCTATCGTCTGGCAAAGAAAGCCCGTCTGGTAGAGTACTTATGTGCAGCGGCCGAGAACGGCAAAGAGGTTACGGTTTTGATCGAGCTGAGAGCCAGATTCGATGAGCAGAACAATATTGACTGGTCCGAGCGGCTGGAAGAAGCAGGATGCCGTGTGATTTATGGATTTGAAGGTTATAAGGTGCATTCCAAGATCTGCCTGATCACTTACCGGAACCGCAACAATATCGAATACATTACGCAGGTGGGAACCGGAAATTACAATGAAAAGACGGCAACCATGTACACCGATGTATCGCTGATCACAGCGGATAAGGGAATCGGAGAGGATGCAGCTGTCTTCTTCAAGAATATGTCCATTGGCAACCTCAATGGAAGCTATCAGCACATTATTGTTTCACCGACCAGTCTGAAACCAAAGGTGCTTTCGCTGATGGACGAGGAGATCAAAAAGGGAACGAACGGACGGATCATCATGAAGATGAATTCTGTGACGGATGTAGATTTTATCCAGAAGGTTTCCGAGGCATCAAATGCAGGGGTGAAGGTGGATCTGATCGTTCGTGGGATCTGCTGTATTCTTCCGGGAGTCAAAGGGTACACAGAGAATCTCCGTGTGACCAGTATTGTCGGACGTTATCTTGAGCATCCGCGTATTTTCCTTTTTGGAACCGGAGCGGATCAGAAAATCTATATCGGTTCCGCAGATATGATGACGCGTAATACGGAAAAACGCGTGGAAGTGGCATGTCCGGTTTACGATGAAACTATCAGGAAACAGCTGACACATATGCTGAAGATCATGCTTGCGGACAATGTAAAAGCGCGGGAATTAAAGAGTGACGGCAAATACTACATGAAAGAAAAAGGAACTTCAAAAGTCAATTCCCAGGAATATTTTATGCGTGAAGCAATCACCGTCAGACATCCGGAAGGACGGACAAAACAAAGCTTCGTTGATAAAATCCGGAAGATTTTTCGAAGAAAATAATTTGTTTTATGTTCTGAATATGATATGATAAAAAAGTGGAGCTGGTATCAGCTTCACTTTTTAAACGCTGTGAGAGTTGCTATAGCGTGAAAATACAGGAGTACAAAATTATTATATGGGTAAATCGGTATATATTGCAGAAAAGCCGAGTGTGGCACAGGAATTTGCCAAGGCACTGCATTTGAATTTGAAAAGAAAAGACGGATATCTGGAATCAGATGAGGCGATCGTAACCTGGTGTGTTGGTCATCTTGTCACGATGAGTTATCCGGAAGTATATGATGAAAAGTATAAGAGATGGTCTTTGCAGACACTGCCATTCATTCCGCAGGAATTTCTCTATGAGGTGATACCGGGAGTAAAGAAGCAGTTTGAGATCGTAAAAGGAATACTGACCAGGAAGGACGTAGACCGGATTTATGTCTGTACCGACTCGGGAAGAGAAGGAGAATACATTTACCGTCTGGTGGAACAGATGGCAGGCGTAAAAGGGAAAGAACGCCGGCGTGTGTGGATCGATTCTCAGACGGAGGAAGAGATCCTCAGAGGAATCCGTGAGGCGAAGGATCTGTCAGAATACGATAATCTGTCAGCTTCGGCTTATCTCCGTGCGAAGGAAGATTATCTGATGGGAATCAACTTTTCCAGACTTCTGACACTCAAATATGGAAACAGCATTTCAAATTATCTTGGGAATAAATACACGGTTGTATCTGTCGGACGTGTGATGACCTGTGTCCTTGGAATGGTCGTAAGGCGGGAACGGGAGATCCGTGAATTTGTTAAAACGCCGTTCTATCGTGTGATCGAATCGGTAAATGTAGACGGACATACTTTTACCGGTGAGTGGCGTGCAGTGAAAGGTTCGGCTTATTTTGAGTCTCCAAAGCTCTACAAAGAGAATGGATTTAAAGAGAAAGAGGAGGCCAAAAAGCTGATCGCTGTTTTGAAAGAGGGAACATCCCCTCTTACCTGCCGGATTGTATCCATCGAAAAGAAAAAAGAGAAAAAGAATCCGCCACTTCTGTTTAACCTTGCAGAACTTCAGAACGAATGCTCCAAACGGTTCAAGATCAGTCCGGATGAAACGCTCCGCATTGTGCAGGAGCTTTACGAGAAGAAGCTTGTCACCTATCCGAGAACAGACGCCAGAGTGCTTTCGACGGCAGTATCAAAGGAGATCACAAAGAACCTGAACGGGCTGAGTAAATATCAGATGACTGCACCATATATGCAGGATATTCTGCATTACGGAGCATATAAAAATTTGGCAAAGACGCGTTATGTCAATGACAAGCAGATCACGGATCATTATGCAATCATCCCGACAGGACAGGGACTTTCAGCATTGAATTCGGTATCTGCAACGGCTCATCGTGTGTATGATGTGATCGTCCGGAGGTTTCTGAGTATCTTCTATCCTCCGGCAGTTTATCAGAAAGTGGCGTTGGTAACACAGATCGGAAAAGAACAGTTTTTCTCCAACTTCCGTGTACTTGCGGAAGAAGGATATCTGAAGGTGGCAGGGGTCCCTGCCCCAAAGAAAAATGCAAATGGAAATGACGCGGAAGGAGATGGAAGTGATAACAATGTGGATCTGGATGCCGCATTTTTTGCATCCATCCAGAAGTTAAAAAAAGGTGATATCCTGGATGTGAAATCACTGGATATCAAAGAGGGAGAAACTTCACCGCCGAAGAGATACAATTCCGGTTCCATGATCCTTGCGATGGAAAATGCAGGTCAGCTGATCGAGGATGAGGAACTTCGTGCGCAGATCAAAGGAAGCGGGATCGGAACCAGTGCGACCAGGGCGGAGATCCTGAAAAAGCTATTCAATATCAAATATCTGGCACTGAATAAAAAGACGCAGGTGATCACACCGACGCTTCTTGGAGAAATGATTTATGATGTGGTGTTGAATTCTATCCGTTCACTTCTGAATCCGGAGCTGACGGCAAGCTGGGAAAAGGGGCTTAACTATGTGGCAGAGGGAGAAATTACATCGGATGAATATATGACAAAACTGGATCATTTTATTGTCAGCAGAACCAACGGAGTACTGGGACTGAATAACCAGTATCAGTTAAGAAGCTGCTATGACAGGGCAGCAGCATTTTATAAAAAAGAAACCAAAGGCAGAGCATCGAAAGGAAAGAAAGAATGAAAGAAATGACGGTTAAAGAAATGTATACGCTGGAAGAGACAATCGCAAAGGATTTGTTTGAAGGAGTGACCTACCCGTGGGAAGTACTTCCGAAAATCAGCAGTTTTATCCTGGAACTGGGTGCGTCTCTTCCGGAAGAAGAGTATGAAAAACGTGGAGAAAATGTGTGGGTTGCCAGATCCGCAAAGGTTGCACCGACTGCATTTATCGGCGGTCCGGCGATCATCGGAAAGGACGCAGAGGTAAGACACTGTGCGTTTATCCGTGGAAATGCGATCGTAGGAGAAGGGGCAGTTGTCGGAAATTCTACCGAGCTGAAAAATGTGGTCCTCTTCAATAAAGTACAGGTTCCACATTATAATTATGTGGGGGATTCAATCCTTGGATACAAGTCACATATGGGAGCAGGTTCTATCACATCTAATGTGAAATCCGATAAAAAACTGGTGGTTGTAAAGACGCCGGAAGGAAATATCGAGACCGGTATGAAAAAGTTCGGCGCGATGTTGGGTGACCATGTAGAAGTTGGATGTGGAACCATTCTGAACCCGGGAAGTGTAGTAGGACCGCATACCAATATTTATCCACTTTCTTCGGTGAGAGGATTTGTGCCGGGAGGAAGTATTTACAAATGTGCAGGTGAAGTGGTTGAAATGAGACAGGAGTAATGACGGATGAAGCTTACAATACTTGGAACGGGAAATGCAACAGTAACGGAATGCTATAATACATGTTTTGCCCTCTCGGATGGAAACAGGCATTTTCTGGTGGATACCGGCGGCGGAAACCGTATTTTAAAGGTGTTAAAAGACACCGGGATCCAGCTGGAAGACATTCACGATATTTTTATTACCCATGAACATATCGATCATCTTCTGGGTGTGATCTGGCTGATACGGATGATCGGGCAGAAGAAGATCGGCCAGGGAAAATATGAGGGGAATCTGCGGATCTACTGCCATGAAGAGCTGGCAAGATCAATCCGCATGATCGCAGAACTTACGATCCAGAAAAAGGTGACGAAATATTTTGATGACCGGATTCTTTTTGTGCCGGTGCATCACGGAGAGACAAAGGAAATCCTTGGCTGTCCGGTCACCTTTTTCGATATTTTTTCCACGAAGGCAAAGCAGTTCGGGTTTACGATGCTGCTTCCGAACGGAGTGAAGTTTACCTGCTGCGGTGACGAACCGTACAATGAGAAAGATTATGAATTTGTGAAAGGCAGCGACTGGCTGACCCATGAGGCGTTCTGCCTGTATGGAGAAGCAGATAAGTTCAAGCCTTATGAAAAGCACCACAGTACTGTGAAAGAAGCATGTCAGCTTGCCGAGGAGCTTCAGATTCCGCATTTGATCTTGTATCATACGGAAGAGATGCATCTTAAGGAGAGGAAAGAGCTTTATACGCGGGAAGGACGGGAGTACTATCACGGGAAGTTGTTTGTACCGGATGATCTTGAGGTGTTTGAGCTTTAGATTGCAGGACGGGCGGTCTGCGGGAAAATAGAAGACGGACGCGCTTTTAATAAAATAAACCGGACAGATTTAGTTGTGCAGGGCATTCCGATGAGCCTCCGAATGCGAAAATTATGTCAGCAATGGCTTCCGAGAAGAAGTGTTCTGGTTGTGGGGGAAGGGGGAGATGTGGTATGATGGGGGAGTCAGAAGCTTTGAGGATCTGGGCGAGAAAGATTTTCTGGAGGGGTTCGGTTTCTTCTCCGAGGAAGGTGAGACGTGTGGATCTGATTTAAAAATGTAGTTGACAAACCAGAACATATGTACTAATATAGAACCAGAACAAACATTCGTTCGATGGAGAGCGTGGGCGAAGAATCTGGGATAAGGAGATTAATGATGGCGAATAATACAATGAATGATGAGAATAAAAAGAAAGCATTAGACGCAGCAATTGCAAAGCTTGAGAAAGATTTTGGTAAGGGAGCAGTTATGAAGCTGGGTGATCCGGCGGCACAGGTGCATGTTGAGACGGTTCCGACCGGTTCTCTGAGTCTGGATCTGGCACTTGGTGTTGGCGGCGTTCCGAAAGGACGTATTATTGAAATTTATGGACCTGAATCAAGTGGTAAGACGACAGTTGCATTACATATGATCGCAGAAGTACAGAAAAGAGGCGGCATTGCGGGATTTATCGATGCAGAGCATGCACTGGATCCGGTATATGCGAAGAATATCGGTGTAGATATTGATGAACTTTACATTTCACAGCCAGACAGCGGAGATCAGGCATTGGAGATTACTGAGACAATGGTACGTTCCGGTGCGATTGACATTATCGTAGTCGATTCTGTTGCAGCACTTGTTCCGAAGCAGGAGATTGAGGGTGATATGGGTGATACACATGTAGGTCTGCAGGCAAGACTGATGTCACAGGCACTCAGAAAGCTGACACCGGTTATCAGTAAATCAAACTGTGTTGTAATCTTTATCAACCAGCTGCGTGAGAAGGTTGGCGTTATGTTCGGTAATCCGGAGACAACAACGGGTGGACGGGCACTGAAGTTCTATTCATCTGTCCGTATGGATGTCCGCAGGACTGAGACTCTGAAGCAGGGCGGAGAGATGGTTGGTAACCATGTACGCGTGAAGATCGTGAAGAATAAAATTGCACCTCCGTTCAAGGAAGCAGAATTTGATATCATGTTCGGAAAAGGAATTTCCAGAGAAGGAGATATCCTGGATCTTGCGACGAAGATTGATCTGGTCAATAAGAGTGGTGCATGGTATGCATACAACGGAGAAAAGATCGGTCAGGGACGTGAGAATGCAAAGTCATATCTGACAGCACATCCGGAGATTATGGAAGAGATTGAAGAAAAAGTCCGTGCGCATTACGGAATCGGTGCAGAAGGGCAGGAAGCAGAAGAACCGGCACAGGCTGCTCCGGCAGATGCTGAAGAAGTGATGGATGAGGAAGAATAAAACATATGATGAGAATTACCCGAATCGAGCCAGTTACAAAGACAAAGTATCGGGTATCTGTTGATGAGCAGTTCGCCTTTGTGGTTTACAAAGGCGAACTGTCCCGTTTTCACCTGAAAGAAGAGTGTGAACTGACAGAGGATACTTATACAAAGATCAAAGAAGTCCTTTTGAAGCGGGCAAAGCTTCGTGCGATGCACCTGCTGAATGACATGGCAAGAACTGAATCCCAGCTCAGAGATAAATTAAAGCTGGGCGGCTATCCATCGGAGATCACCGAAGCGGCGATTGCCTATGTGAAATCATTTGGATATATCAATGATGACGCCTACATTCGGAACTTTATAGACAGCAGGAAAGATAAAAAGAGCAGACGGGAGATTTATGCCCTTCTGAGACAGAAGGGCGTGGATATGAACCGGGCAGAAGAGATCATGGAAGAGATGTATGAAGAGCATTCCGATCAGGAAGCAATCCGGGAGCTTCTTCGCAAAAAACACTGGGACTTTGCCTGTACGGATCCGAAAGAAAAGCAGAAAATATATGGATATTTGGTGCGGAAAGGATTTCGTTACGAAGATATCCGTCAAGTAATACAAGTTTGCGATTGGAATGCTTGACATATTTGTGAAAACAGTATAGAATTTAAGTGTTGTATTTGTACAATGAAAACTAAATAAGGAGGTGCTCCTGTGCTGATACCTATAATTATTGCTGTAGTTGTTACGCTTATAGTAGTAATGCCGGTTACTTATTTTGTTACTGTTTCCAAGTTGAAGAACGATGCAAATTCTAAAATTGGGAACGCTGATGTAAAAGCAAGAGAAATTATTGATGATGCTTTGAAGACAGCAGAGACAAAGAAGAAGGAAGCACTTTTGGAAGTAAAGGAAGAGTCTATCAAGACAAAGAATGAACTTGAAAAAGAGACTAAGGAACGCAGAGCTGAACTTCAGCGTTATGAAAAGCGTGTACTTTCAAAAGAAGAATCTCTGGATAAGAGATCTGCGGCAATTGAGCAGAGAGAGACTGCATTTACTGCAAAAGAGACAGCGATGAAGCAGCGGGAGGCTGAAGTTGAAGAACTCAGCCAGAAAAGAGTACAGGAACTAGAAAGAATCTCAGGACTTACCTCCGAACAGGCAAAGGATTATCTATTAAAAACTGTTGAAGAAGATGTGAAACATGACACTGCCAAGATGGTGAAAGAGCTTGAAACACGTGCAAAGGAAGAGGCTGACAAGAAGGCGAAAGAGTATGTTGTCACCGCAATCCAGAGATGTGCGGCAGATCATGTGGCTGAAACTACGATCTCGGTAGTTCAGCTTCCAAGTGACGAGATGAAGGGTAGAATTATCGGACGAGAGGGACGGAATATCCGTACTCTTGAGACACTGACAGGAGTAGAGCTTATTATTGATGATACTCCGGAGGCAGTTGTTCTTTCCGGATTTGATCCAATCCGAAGAGAAGTGGCAAGAATTGCACTGGAGCGTTTGATCGTAGATGGACGAATCCATCCTGCAAGAATCGAAGAGATGGTTGAAAAAGCGCAGAAAGAAGTAGAGACTATGATGCGCGAAGAAGGAGAGGCAGCAGCACTTGAAGTTGGTGTACACGGCATCCATCCAGAACTGATTCGTCTTCTTGGACGTATGAAGTTCAGAACGAGCTACGGTCAGAATGCACTGAAGCATTCAATCGAGGTTGCTCAGCTATCCGGATTGCTTGCGGGCGAGATCGGGCTGGATGTCCGTATCGCAAAGCGTGCAGGTCTTTTACATGACATCGGTAAATCGATCGATCACGATGTAGAAGGTTCACATGTTCAGATTGGTGTAGACCTTTGTAGAAAATACAAAGAGTCGCCGCTTATTATCAACGCGGTAGAAGCACATCATGGTGATGTAGAACCACAGTCTCTGATTGCAGGCGTTGTTCAGGCAGCAGATGCGATTTCGGCTGCAAGACCAGGTGCAAGAAGAGAAACCTTGGAGACATACACAAACAGATTAAAACAGTTAGAAGATATTACCAACCAGTTTAAAGGTGTAGATAAGTCTTTTGCCATTCAGGCAGGTAGAGAGATTCGTGTTATGGTAGTTCCGGAGCAGGTATCTGACGATGATATGGTGCTTTTAGCAAGGGATATTGCAAAACAGATTGAGTTTGAATTAGAATATCCTGGACAGATTAAAGTAAATGTTATTCGTGAGTCACGAGCAACAGATTACGCAAAATAAGAGAATCATAACAGAAGATGAAAGTTGGCCCTTGTCGAAAGACAGGGGCTTTTAGTTTACTGAGAAAGCTATTACAGGTAAGCGTAAAATTCTTGATATAGAATGCATACGGTGATGTAAGGTAAAAGAAGGGAGAACGGAATGAGCGAGAAGATTAAAAGAATTAACAGAGAATTGAAATTTAAAGGAAAGATTCTTGATTTTTATCAGGACACGATAGAAGTGGACGGAGATCATACCGTAGTATGGGATTTTATAGGTCATAAAGGAGCAGCAGCGGTAGTTCCGGTTACAGCAGATGGTAAGATTTTGATGGTGAGACAGTATAGAAATGCGCTGGATCGATATACATTGGAGATTCCGGCAGGAGCACTTGATGAAGTGGGAGAACCTGGTATAGAGTGTGCTTCCCGTGAATTAGAGGAAGAGACAGGGTATCGCAGCGAGAATCTGGAGTGGCTGATCACTTTACGGACAACAGTAGCATTTTGTAACGAACGGATTGAAGTTTATGTGGCACATGATCTGATACCGTCAAAACAGCATTTGGATGAAGATGAATTTATTGAACTTGGCGCTTATACAATAGAAGAATTGAAGGAAAAGATCTTTTCAGGTGAGATTGAAGATGCGAAGACAGTTTCTTCTTTGATGGCTTATGCTGTAAAGTATGGAAAATGATTGAATGCCGACAATAAGTAGCATCGCTGCCGCATGAGAAAAACCAGACACTCATATAATGGTGTGGAAGATTGAGGATAAAAATATATCCGCAGAACATTTTATAGGGTGGGAGGAATACTGGTGAAGGCATTTCGTACAGGACATTACTTTCTGGCTCTGTTTTTTACAGGCTTTTTGACAGGAATCTTGATTGTCAATTATATATGGGGAGAACAGCTGAGCCTGATCGGAACTTTTACAGAAGTTTATCTTATGAGATTAAAGAATGAGAAGATATCTTTTCAACAGTACATTTGGTATTTGATTCAGGTACGGGGAATTTTTTTCCTGATGCTGTTTTTGGCGATGGGAATCCGGATCAGAAAAATTGTGGCAGCGTTTTTTCTTCTGTGGACTGGGATGTCAGGAGGAATTTTACTGTCAGAGGCAGTGGCAGAATTAGGAATGAAGGGAAGTATTCTTTGTGTGGCAGGACTATTTCCACAGTTCCTTTTTTATGTTCCGGCAGTTCTTGTGCTTTTGCGCTTTTGTTGGAACTATCCACAGAATCAGTGGAACAGGCAAAAAACGTTCTTTGTATGCGGTTTGTTTTTGATTGGGATTTTTTCAGAATCCTGTCTTAATCCGTGGCTGATTCAAAAGATTGTAAATATTCTTTTTTGATTTCGTGGGAAAGTGTGAGTAATGCAACGAGGCAGACAGTTGATTGACTGATGAAAAGTCCCCATAGGTATCCTGTGATTCCATAGTGCGGGATTCCGAAATATACACTAAGAATGCGGATGGATAATCCAAGAAGATTGATCATCAGCGTCAGGGTTGTAAGTCCCAGTCCATTGATTGCACTGAGAAGAGCGGAACTTGTGTACAGGAAAGGGCAGATCCAGGCAAGCGTTATGATGAAATTGCCGGCTAAAGTACTGTGAAACAGGAAGTTTCCGAGGAAAGATCCAATAAGAAGAAAGAAGACAGAACACAGAAGACCAAGGGAGAAACATCCTCCGGCAGCCTTTTTTATAAGGAGAAATGTCTCTTTTGAAGAGTTTTCAGCTTGCTTTTGTGCGACTGCTGGAATTAAAAGCAGGCTGACTGAGTTAGTGAGTGCACAGGGAAAAAGGATACATGGTAATGCCATTCCGGTCAGTACTCCATAAATACTGAGAGCTTCGGAAGCACTGTGAGATGCAAGCTCAAGGCAGACAGGGATTGAAGCTGCTTCAATTCCCTGCAAGAATGTAATTGCTGTGCGATTAACTGTCAATGGAACAGAGAGGCGTAGCAATTCAGAACAAGATTTTGAGATAGAAAGAATATATGGAGAATCGGCATCACAACCCTTCTTCTTCAGTGAAAAAAGCGAGTAGCCTGCTGCTGCAAGTTCTCCGAAAATAATACCTAATACAGCCAATGGAATCTCAGGGTGAACTCCACTGTGTATAAAAATAGAATATAAAACAAAAACAGAAGAAATTCGAACAAATTGTTCGATTAACTGTGAAATAGCCGGGACAGAGGTTCTTTGCAGACCATAGTGATAACCACAGATACAACTGTGGACAGAAGCCGCCGGAAGTGCAAGAACGATCAGATATAATAGTGTTGCACATCTTGGATCTCCAAGAAAACGATTTGAAAGAAAAACGGAATTCTTCTGTACCAGTAAAGTGCAAATCAGAGAAATCAGAACAGAAAGAATCAGACCTGTCTGGAAAATCAACTTTCCGTCCTGTGTTCGGCCAAGGGAGTGAAAGCGAGAGACACTTCTGGAAATGGCAGTTTCAAGACCTGAAGTACTCAAAGACAGGCAGAGTGCGTAGAAAGGGAAAATTAACTGATAAAGTCCGACCTGTTCTTCTCCAAAGGTATGGCTTAAGAAAATACGAAAAAAGAATCCGAGAACGCGGCTTACAAGACCGGCAGATGTGAGAATCAGTGTTCCTTT
>OHAD01000551.1_pt1 | contig 43655 bp, 44 predicted proteins | sample 1577011 | NCBI WGS metagenome assembly OHAD01 (sample SAMEA3541510, study PRJEB24748) | human gut metagenome | biome: human gut; feature: human-associated habitat; material: faeces | place: China | collected 2012 | reverse complement strand
CCGAACGGCACGCTCCGTGGTGTGAGAGGGAGGAGAAAGTCCTCCCTACTCGATTAGTAACAAGTGGGCTATAAGAATATTTATTTTGGATAATAGATAAGAGTATTTAAGATAGGAATATCTTATTAGATAATAAATTGTACAATAAATCGGAGGGATTATTATGGCGAGCTACAACGATTATTCATATGCTAGGAGTCTACTAGCTAGAGGTGACTATAGGAGGTGCTATGACACTATGAACAACTTCCAGGATAGGGATGCAGAATGGTTCTTTTTGAGGGGGGTCTCCGCAATGAATCTTGGTTTTTACGAAGAAGGCGAGGACTATATCAAGAGGGCCAAGTTTATGGAGCCTGGTAACAGGGAATTTGAAGATGCCTACAACAATTACATAAATGACAGATCAAACTACAATCAAAGGGCAGACTATTACAATAGGTCTAGAAATAACCTAGATAATTCAGGTTGTTGCTGCTGCGGAGGCAACTGTTGTGATACTTGTTGTACATTGTGGTGTGCTGATAGTTGCTGTGAATGTATGGGTGGAGACTTGATAACTTGTTGTTAGCAAGGGAGGAAGCTTATGGAAGATAGACCAAGAGGACCAAAGATTCAAGGTGATAATATGAAAGTATCAGAGTCTAACAAGACGAAAGATAATAATAGAAATAATATGGCTAGGAAGATATCCCTAATGGGTATCCTCCTAGCCTTTAATGCAATAATATATATTTTAGTGAACTATATACCGACTAATACCATAGCTCTTTTGGTATTAGCAGGCCTGCCAGCCATGATAGTGGTTGTAGAATTTGGCCTGAGGGATGCCTGCCTGTATGTATTAGCAGGGCTCATCCTGGCCTTTGTTCTAATAAATAATAAACTCCACTTTGTGACATATTTGCTGACATTTTCTAGCTATCCCCTAGTAAAGGCCCTAGTAGAAAATGTCAAGTCTTTCAAGATACAGTTAGGACTCAAGCTCTTATATGCCAACCTAGCCCTGCTAGTCTTGTACCTAGTCTATAAGCAGTTTGTGGTCATAGACAGACTGGTCATGGATTATATTCCACTAGCCCTACTTGTGTATAATCTTGCTTTTCTAGTATATGACAGGGCCATGAGCCAGTTTATCATATACTATATTGACAAGCTGTCCAAAATAATCAGAAAGAGATAGTCACATATCTAAGCTATCAGCAACAATCCTCTATATGAAGAACAGATGTAGGCACCTGATATATGACGTCCTTTCTTTCTATAATAACTAGGGCCCTTTCTCTTAGATAGTCGTCCAAGTTTAATTGATGGAGCATTTCTCTAGAAGGATTTATAGCAATGGGGTTACCTACTCTTTTGAGCATAGTTATGTCCCCGTTTGTATCTCCATAGGCATAGGACTTTTCCATATCTATAGAATGTTTATCTATAAAATACTGCAAGGCCTTGTCCTTGCTCTCAGAGCCCCACATAGGTGATACACCCCCAGTCATTTTGCCGTCTTCCACAAAGTATTTGCTGCCTATGTGGTCACTGGCCATATATTTTTCAGCCATCCTAGATACTAAAAAGTCTGGAGAACCAGAAATAAATATAATCTTATGGCCCTGTTCATGGTGCCATTTTATTCTTGACCTTGTATACCTATAGACCCTGTCAGCCTTGAGCCTGATTACTTGGTCACTGGCGAAGTCTATTGATGACTTGTCCAGTCCAGTCAAGGCCTCAACATATTGGTCTGATATTTCATGTAGGTAGTCATCGTAGTTACCCTGCCTCTTTTCCCAATTCATGTAGGTAGTTTCCAACTGTTCGGACCACTCCCTCTTGTGAATCAGGTCATATTGTATCAATTTTCTGAAATGTTCAATTAAAAGAGAATCCCTATACAGGGTACCATCTATATCAAAAAAAGCTGCTATATTAGCCATATTATAAGACCTCCTCTCATATATGCTTTATTATACCAAAAAAGCATAGAAACCACAATTTACAAAATTATTTGATATAAGATAGGCCAAGCCTTATAATAGAGTATAAGTAGAAAAATTAGGAGGTAGTATGAGGAAGTTTAAGAGAGCTTTTTGTAGCAATACCCGACTGATGGGTACCATGATGCTGATGGTAGAGTGGTCGGTGTTTGATATAGATAAGGAGCCAGGAAAGGCTATAATAGATGAGGAAATATGCGATAGTGATACAAAAGACCAGTGTATAGATGATAGTATAGAATCTCATGTATTTATGCTAGATGCGGAGGGCTTGGGAATATCAGACCTCTATGTATTAAAGGGGATGGATGAGGATTCAAGAGAGCTTTTCTACAGGAAAAAATACGGTGGTCTGGGTGGCAACAATATAGACCTGACAGAGGACCAGGCGGCCTATCTAGTAAAAAAGTACAGACGAAAAAATGAATGGTATAATAAGCCCCTACCAGATGGATTTGACCAGGTCTACCAGACATTTTATTCAGGTTATCATGTGGAATCTGTGGATAAAAAAGAACTATTTGATAGCCTGTGCAAGGAAATGGAGTCAGAATACGAATTTGTAAACTATATGATTATGAGGTTTGTAGCCAGGGACAAGGATGGCCTAATGCACTACTCCGGAAGTGATTTGGTAGCAGCCAGTCATATTAGTCAGATTAATGGTGCCCTACTATATAATTCCATAGAGAAAAAGACCCAGGATAGGTATCTTTGCAAGGCCATATATGAAGATATTGACGGCTATTATCTTGCAGATATAGTGGTAAATATAGAGCATGAGGACATAGCCGAAGACAAGTTGGCCTACTATGACAAGCCAAAAAAATATAGGTTGAGGTCCTTTATGGTTATGAACAAGGAGCCTATATATGATTTTGAAGTTTTCAACATGATAGCCAAGCCTGAAATAGTGGATATTTATCAAGTGATGGAAGATGATAATGATGTAAATTTATTGGCTGATAAGATTAGGAAAATTTATCCAGCAGTCCAGGAACTGGTTTATGAAAATGGAATCTTATTTACCCAGTATTATCAGGATAATTCCCACCTTGACAGCGATGTTTATTTGATTAACAACGACCTTATGTTTAACGTTTTTGTGACGGAGGGTATACTTTATCTGGCCAGCTTTGATGAGGATACTAGGGCCTTTGTAGAATGTGTATTCAAAGATAGCATGGCGAATGATATCAGGCTAGTAGATAGTATGGAGTTCGAACAGAATGTCTTATTTGACTTTGTAGAGTCGGGTAATGATGACTTTTATGACTTTCTAGACAATTGATTTTTTGTCAACTTTTCATCAAATCTTTTCTTTATGTAAAAATATATGTTATAATTAATAGACCTAAAATTAGATTTAATATATAAAAATAAATGAAAGGTGGCAAATGTATTATGACTATAAATGACTACAGTGGAAGAGTAGATGATTTTGATACATTTTTGAGTTATTTAGATGCTATGGCTATGATAATATCAGAAATGTTTGGTAGCAATTGTGAAGTGGTAGTGTCGGACTTGGATGATCCTGAAAATGCAATTTTATCCATATATAACGGTCATGTAACTGGTAGAAAACCGGGAGATCCCTTATCAACAAGGTCAGAAGAATTAATAGAGAGGAGCAGGGGGGGCTATAATATAAATTACAAAAAGGCTAATAAGAGGATAAAGAAGGAAATAAAGTCCTCTACAATAGTTACTAGTGCATTTGGCAGAAATATATCCTTTTGCATAAACTACGATTGTGATGATTTGACAATGATTCAGTCTTACTTGAAGAAGTTCCTGTCTATGGGAGACGAGGCCTATGATGAGTTTGACGTATTTGATAGCGGTGAACTAGTAGAACAAAAATTCCAGATAGAATTGGAGAAAATGGACAAGAAAATAGTTGGCATGAATAAGAGTGACAGGATTACATTGATTAGGAATCTTAAAAATGCAGGTGTATTTAAGATACAAAAGAGTGTTCCCTATATAGCAGAACAGCTGGGTGTATCTAGGTATACTATTTATAACTACCTAAATGAAATACAAGAAGAAAAAAATCATTAGTCTAGTGGACCTTTGTAGGAGTGGGTAAAAAATAAAAAATTTTGGATTTTTTTGATTTATGTGTTTAGAAACGGAAAAAATGGGCAAATAGATAATACAAACATAATAAATTAAAATACTCAATCTCCCCCAAGACAGAATCTCATCCCCCGAGATTCTGTCTTACTTTTTGTCAAAATAAAAGACTGGACCTCAAAGAGTCCAGCCGATGATCTCATATAATATTTATTGATTCAAGCAAGCTTAAATTAGAGGGGAGCCTGCTTTATTTTTTTATAAATGACTTGCCCAAATACTTTTTAATATCTTCTTCTGATGAAAAATCATCTATCAAAATTTCCTTGCCTGTATCTTCAAATACAACGAGTACTTCACAGTCACCCTGTAGGAAAAACTTCCTTACAGTTTCTTCTTTAACTTCTCTAACTTTTATTATATTTTTCTTTTCTTTCTCGAAGTCTTTTGTGTAGTAACTGCCCATCATATTTATAAATTTAGTATATCTATTCATAGTATTACCTCCTTTGTCTTTCATATAAAATCAAATTTTTGTATCAAAATATTCGTACATTTAAATATACCACGCCAAGTTTGACAATGTCAAATAGATATAATGCAAATTGGGACTAGGTATGATAAAATATATAGGGTAAGAAAAATTAGTGATGGATTAAAGGGTTTAAAATAGGTGTAAGAATGAAGCTAAGAAATATAAAGGGAAATACCCACTTGATAAAGGGTGGGACAAATACAGGAGTATACATATTTGAAAATAATGATGCCCTACTAGTCGATACAGGTCTAGCAGGTAAGCGTCAGGATGATATGATAGCAATTTTTAAAGAAAACAAGATAAGTATTAAATATATAATAAATACTCATGAGCATGAGGACCATATAGGTGGTAACTACCAAATAAAGAAGGCCTTTCCAGATGCCAAGATATATTCGTCGCCGGCATCAAGGGTATATGCGGAGAATCCCTATCATTATATGGATTATTTGACTGGTGGGACTAGGTCAAAGTATCTAGAAAAAACTATTGAAGACTACCTAGGCATAGCTAGGCCCAGTGAAGATATAAAGATGGTGGACGAGACTGTATATCCAGGTCAGGTCCTAAATCTATCTGGCCATGACTTTAGGATTGTAAATTGCTGTGGTCATACGGAAGGTTCCATAGGTGTCGTTACAGATGATGGTGTATTTTTTATATCAGACCTACTAATTACAAAGAACTCTCTGGACAAGTTTGACTTTTTGTTTATGCATAGCTATAGCGGACAGATGGAGTCGCTTGACAGGTTGAGGTTGGTTGATTTTGAGATTGGCGTCCTAGGACATTCTCGTAGTACCTATTCCAAGCGCGAGGTCTTGGAGATTGCCAATGAAAACCACAAGGCACTTATGAGGATGATAAGTGTAGTCCTAGAGGCTATGGAAGATAAGATAACTATGGATGAGTTGGAAAAATTTGTGGCAGATAGGAATAAGTTGCCATTTAGTTATGTGGCATATATGATTTATAGAAATGCCCTTAATGCGGTAGTATCTTACCTCTTAGATGAAGATGTAATTGAATTTTTGGTAGAAGATAATAGACTCTACTACAAGTTAAAGGACAAATAGCCTAGATTAGTAAAATGTAGCATAGATTCATATTATAATTAATAAAGATAGGAAGTTAGGTGATTTTATGGAATACGAACAGTGGCTAGAGATAATTAGACCCTACTCATATGCAGTAGAAGAGTTAAAAATTAAGTTCAAAAATATAAGGAAAGATTATCTAGAAACCAAGCAGCATTCTCCAGTTGAGTTTGTTACTGGCAGAACCAAGAAACTGTCTTCGGCTCTTGCTAAGATGAAAAAGCTAGATATAGACAATATTGAGGAAATAGAAGACCTAGCAGGTATTAGAATAATGTGTCAGTTTGTAGAGGACATCTATGTAATCGTGAATATCATTAAGGATAGAAATGATATGCATATAGTTTTGGAGAAGGACTATATAAATAATTCCAAAGAAAGTGGTTATAGGAGCTACCACCTTATAGTCATGTATCCGGTCAATACCATAAATGGAGTAAAGGAAGTCCAGTGTGAAATTCAAATTCGTACCCTTTCTATGAACTTTTGGGCTACTATAGAGCATTCTCTAAAATATAAATATGACCACTATATACCAGATGAATTAGCCTATAGGTTGAAGAGGGCAGCGGATGCAGCCTTTATGCTTGACCAGGAGATGGGTGAGATTAGGGAAGAAATAATCAAGGCCCAGGAGTTATTCACAGAAAAGGAATATGTGATGACCGATATATACACTAGGGTCAACAAGCTGAAAGAGCTGGGCGATGGTGAAAACTACTATACCTATAGGATGAAGATGAATGAGATTTCTAGGTCTAGAAATATAAAATCCCTGCTTGAGTTAAAGGCAGAACTGGATGAAATCCTAAGCAAGACCAGGGTTAATATGTGATAGGAGGAAAGATGAAAATTTTTGCAATTGGAGACCTCCACCTATCTGGAAGCGTAGACAAGCCAATGAATGTATTTGGTGACCATTGGGATGGGCATGATAGGAAAATTTTTGAAGATTGGTCGGCCAGGGTTACTGATGAAGATGTGGTACTGGTTGTCGGGGACATATCATGGGCCTCAAAGCTAAGAGATGCCCAAGTCGACCTGGACCAGATAGACAGGATGCCAGGCAAGAAGTACTTTATAAAGGGCAACCACGACTACTGGTGGACTACAGCTACTGCTCTAAACAAGCTATATGGTCATGATATGGTATTTATGAATACTAATTTCCATGAGCTAGGTGGCTATGCCCTATGCGGAACCAGGGGCTGGTTGAGTCCAAACGAGGTCAAGTTTGACGACAAGGATGAGGTAATCTACAAGAGAGAGGCAAAAAGATTAGAATTATCCTTAGAGGGGGCCAAGAAGGCTGGGTATGAGGACTATATAGTAATCCTCCACTACCCACCAACTAATGAAAAATTCGAGTCTTCACTCTATATGGATGTAATCAATAAGTACAAGCCAAGGTATGTGATATATGGTCACTTACATGGCAAGGAGAGTTTTGATGCTGGACTGAAAGGAATACATGATGGTGTGTCCTACCACCTGGTATCGTGTGACTATTTGGATTTTAAGCTGAGTCTGATTGAAGACTTGAGTGACAGCTAGCAAGCTGAAAATATAGAATATAAGACAGCTTACATAAGAATATTGCTAGTCTAGGCTATAAGATAGTTTGGATACCTAGTAGTAGTTGAGTGATTGAGGAGGAATATATGGCTAGAAATATATGCGTAGACATAGATGGAACACTGACGAGTCCCTACTTCTTTATACCCTATTTGAACAAGCTTACAGGTAAAAATTTGGGTATTGAGGACTATACATCAATAGATTGGAATGATACATATGGGCCTGAGCATAGTCAAATGTACAAGGACTTCGACCATATTCATACCGATATTTACTGGGAGAACAGCCTGGTAGATGGAGCTAGGGAAGTGGTCAATGACCTATATGACAGGGGGGATAGGGTATATATAGTGACTGCAAGGAGTAGTGCCATAGCCCATGTAACTAATGCCTGGATAGACAAGCAGGATATAAGCTATACAGATATCTTTTCTATCAGTGGAAATGATGGCAAGGTTGCCATGGCTGAAAAATTGGCCTGTGACTATTTCTTAGAAGACGATCCTTCTAATGCAGTCAATTTATCTGAGGCAGGCTACAAGGTGATACTCATGGATGCCATGTACAACAGGGGGGTAGATGGTGAAAATATTACTAGGGTATCTAGTTGGGATGAAATTAGGGAGATACTCCTGTAGAAAATATAAAAGGCTAAACCTTTAATTTCCCTTGGAAGGAAGGTTTAGCCTTTTTTTTGACTTAGTTAAGTCTATAATCTTTGCCTATTATGACTTACAAATTCACTTGACTAGGAAGACTAATCTATTAGGTCTTCCAAATTATAAGTACTTTTCTTGTCATCCTTTTTTGAATCTGTATTATCTACTTTCTTATTTACAAGGCTACTATTAGTAGATTTTTTACTAGCCTTTTTTTGTCTTTTTTCATTTTTCTTTAGTTTTTTCTCTAATTCGTGCATGTTGAGTCTTTGCGTATTTTCAAGTAATTTCTTCTTGTGGACCTCGGGGTCCTCTAAGATACTAATAAAATTGGCTAGAAGCATAAAAGCTCCAACTATAAAGCTCAAGACATATTCCCCATAAATTATATAGGTAAGTATGTCATTGTCCATTTTGTGACCTATTAGGTAGGCCAAGAAAAACTTTGAAGCATAGGCTATTATTGCAACTGCTAAAGCATAGCAAGACCAGCTAGGGAAAAAACCATCAAACAAGTGAAGTATCATATTAATAATCACAAATACTAACATTGCTTGCAAAACTATAAACATAATCCATAGTTTTTGGGCTGATACGCTCGTAGACAGACCTGCATAGGCAGGCAGAATAATACCTAATGGTATTGCCATTAGTGATATCAAGGGTCTAGCAGCTATAGTAGTATCTCTCTTGAAAAATCTAATCAAGACAGGGACTATCAATATGATAGAGATAAATACCGTATAAAGATAGATCGCCTTGCCGTATATTTCCATACCGAAATCTCTACATGTAATAGCAGACATACCCAAGCCCGCATAAACCATAAACCAACTAGGGAAGACATATTTTATCCTAAAGTTAAATACATATTTAATTGTAAATATGATCAAAATGACCGTCTGAATGATTACACCTGCTACCCAAAAATATAGGTTGGCCTTGTCAAATAGCTCCTTCATCCATACCGCTATCATTATCAATGACATTGGGAAAGACGAGAAGAGGGACAGACCTACAGGTGATTTTAAACTAGTGTAGAAACTAACGGGATTCAAGAACATCTTGGCAATTGTTAGTATCAGCAGTATAAGTGCTACTATCATACACATATCGCTTAAAAAAGGGATTAAACCCTTAAATATATTTCCTAAAATAACCCAAGCCAGGGCCAAGGCCGTGATTGGTAAGGGTATTCTAGATATAAATTTTCTCAAAAAACCACCTCTTATTAAATAATTATATTGTTTTCCATATTCCTTAGTAATTATAGCATATTTAGATGAATATTACTATAAATTTGATTAATGGACTTAAATATAGTAAAATTGAAAGTAGGTTTATAATGTAAGTACGGAGGTAGTTATGAATAAGAAGATATTTTCAAAGATAGATAAAATACCAAGGGGAAGGGCTACAGATAAGATTAGCAAGGTATGCTTAGTTCTTGAAGGAGGAGCCTTTAGAGGTGTCTACGGAGAAGGCGTTTTAGATGCCCTTATGTTAGCAGGCATAAATGCAGAGTGTACGATAGGTGTGTCTGCAGGCGCCATGAATGGTATGAATTATGTATCAGGTCAGATTGGTCGTGCAGCTAGGGTCAACCTTACATATAGACATGATAGTAGGTATATAGGTCTCAAGGCCATCAGAAACAATGGGGGTGTAGTAGGTTTTGACTTTGTAATGAACCATATAGATGAAGAGGCCTTTGATGAAGAATCCTTCTTTGATCCTAGACAAAAATTTGTGGCTGTTGCTACAAATTGTCTGACTGGTAGGCCGGAGTACTTTGACAGGGATGAGATGGGACCAAAGATTTACGATGCTGTAAGTGCATCTGCCAGTCTGCCATTTGTATCAAAAATGGTGGAGATAGATGGAGTGCCATATTTAGATGGTGGCTGTAGTGACAAGATTCCTTACAGGTGGGCCCTAGACCAGGGTTATGAAAAAATTATAGTAGTTAGGACAAGGCCTAGTTCATTTAGGAAAAAGGTTAAGTCAAACCACCTGATTACCAGCAGTGTCTACAAGGCCTATCCAGAATTTGCTGAATCATTAGCAAATAGCGATAGGAACTACAATAGGCAGTGCGACGAAATTACAATACTAAATTCCCAGAAGAAGCTATATGTCATCAGCCCATCAGTGGCTATGGATGTAAATAGGATGGAGGGAGATCTAGAAAAGCTAGGCCAGCTCTACAAATTAGGCTTCAATGATACGGCTAGGCAGATAAAGGATATAATGGTCTATCTCTACCTCTAAGAAATAAATATAGGTTGGAATAGGTTTTATTTAAAAAATAAAGTGTGTATTAGCCAATTTTTTTGGTATAATATGAATGATGGGTAAGTTTTAAAAGTTTATAAGGAGGAAATTATGGCATTAGTAAATACTAAAGAAATGTTCAAGAAGGCATATGAAGGTGGATATTCTATAGGAGCTTTTAACATCAGTGACTTGGAACAGTTACAGGGTGTATTAGAGGCTTGTAAGGAAAGAAATTCTGCTGTTATAATCCAGGCTTCAAAGTCTGCTATATCATATGCAGGTATCGATACACTAGTTGAGATGGTAAAGGCTGCTTCAGAAGAAATCGGAGTTGATTGTGCCCTACATCTAGACCACGGTCCAAACTTTGAAATGGCTAAGAAGTGTATAGATGCTGGATTTACTTCAGTAATGATAGACGGTTCTCATCTTGACTATGAAGAAAATGTAGCTATCACTAAGCAGGTTGTTGAATATGCACATACAAAGAATGTTACAGTTGAGGCTGAGTTAGGTGTACTAGCTGGTACTGAAGATGATGTTACATCTGATGTTCACAAGTATACTGAACCAGACCAGGCAGTTGACTTTGTCAAGAGAACAGGTGTTGACTCACTAGCTATAGCTATTGGTACTTCTCATGGTGCCTTCAAGTTCAAGGGTGAAGCTAAGTTGAGATTTGACATACTAGAAGAAATCCAGACTAAGCTACCTAACTATCCAATCGTACTTCACGGTGCATCTGCTGTTGACCAGGACGCTGTTGCTACTTGCAACCAGTTCGGTGGTGACATAGCTGGTGCCAAGGGTGTTCCAGTAGAAATGCTAAGAAAGGCATCTGAAATGGCTGTTTGTAAGATCAATATGGACACAGACCTAAGACTTGCAATGACTGCAGCTATCAGAAAGTTCATGGCAGAAAATCCAAAGGAATTCGACCCAAGAAAGTACCTAGGCGCTGGTAGGGATGCTATAAAGAACGTTGTTCTTGGTAAGATAGACACTGTACTAGGATCTAAGGACTCTCTTTAGAAATTAGTAGAGCTAGTTTAATAAGCTTATATAACCATAATCTTATAAATAATTAGAAACTTTTGGAGGAGGCTTGGCCTCCTCTTTTTTACAAAAAAAGAGCGAGTCTCATAAAAACTCGCCCTTATGTCCATTATACAACAAAAAAAATCTAAATTAAAGACTTTAATTAAAGATAAGACTAGACTATACTTAAAATAAGAAATAAATAGATTGAATAATCAGTCTATACCGAAGGGAGTTGTTTTTATGAAAATAACAGTATCTGGAAAGAAAATCAAATTAACTGAAGGTATTACAGGCTATATCGACAAGAAGTTTAGCAAGTTGGAAAAGATGCTTAATCCTGAGGCAGAACTAAGAGTTACAGTAAGTGCAAATAAAAAGGAGAAACAAAAGGTAGAGGTTACTCTTGATAATATCAACGGTCATGTAGTAAGGGCCGAAGAAGTGCAGGAAGACTTATATTCAGCAATAGATCTTGTAAGTGACAAGTTAAATAGACAGATTGTAAAGTACAAGAATAAGTTCAAGACTAGGGGAGCTGGAAGCTCAACAATTAGGTTTGAAAACTTTGATGATCTAGTTGAAGAAGACGTTTACAGTATACCAGGAGACACAGAACTAGTATTTGAAAGAAGAAAGAGGTTCAACCTTAGACCTATGTCAGCTGAAGAGGCGGTATTGCAGATGAACCTATTAGGGCATGACTTCTTCTTATTCAAGGATCAAGATACATTCGAAGTTTGCCTAGTATACAGGAGAGGTGACGGAGGCTACGGCCTGATTGAGCAAGACTAATTAGACTCCTGAGAGGGTTAACATATAGAGATTAGCATTTTTAAATCTCACCTATTTTAGAGGACAGTATGGAAGTACTGTCCTCTACCCTTTTGTCAATATATTTGATATAATAACTGTATAAATGATGAAAATAGAGGTGATAACTTGATAATACAAAAACAGTTTCAGATTTACGAGCCTAAATTTGAACACGAACTATTCGGTAATTTTGACGAAAATATAAAACTTATAGAAAAGAATCTAAATACAGACATACTGCTAAGAGAGGGTAACATTGTAGTTCTTGGGGAAGAGAAGAATGTAGAGACTACCCTTCAACTCTTGACGGAGCTACATAGGATGGTTGAAACTGGCAAGAATCTGGACAGGCAGGCAATTGTCTACGCAATTGACCTAATGTTCGATGGTAGCCAGGATAGGATTAAGGAATTAGAAGGGACTATAGTAATCACCAAGAAGGGTAACCCAGTCAAACCAAAGACACTAGGGCAAAAGGAATATGTGAATCTAATAGAAAACCATGACATAACTTTTGGTATAGGGCCTGCCGGTACGGGAAAGACATACCTAGCAGTTGCCATGGCTGTCAAGGCCTTCAAGGCAGATGAAGTGACGAAGATAATACTTACACGACCAGCAGTCGAAGCAGGAGAAACCTTAGGCTTCCTGCCAGGTGATATGAAGGACAAGGTAGATCCATATTTAAGGCCACTTTATGATGCCTTGTTTGATATGTTTGGCCCGGACAAGTTCAACAAGTTCTTGGAGAGGGGAACTATAGAGGTGGCACCACTAGCCTTTATGAGGGGTAGGACCCTAGATAATGCCTTCATAATATTAGATGAGGCACAAAACACTACTCCGGAGCAGATGAAGATGTTCTTGACTAGACTAGGATTTGGCTCAAAGGCAGTAGTGACAGGTGACATCACCCAGACAGACCTTCCGAGGTCTAGGCAGAGTGGTCTAGTCCAGGCAATCAAGATATTGGATGGTGTCAAGGGTATAGGTTACAAGGAACTGACTGAAAAGGACGTTGTTAGACACGAGCTAGTCCAGAGGATTATAAAGGCCTATTCAAAATACGAAAAAAAGATGGAATTCAAGGAAAAAACAAGTGAAAAAAAAGGGGCTAGGGATACTAGGACCGGAGATAGAAATAATGACTCAAGAGGAAAGAGTAGGGATAAAAAATGGAAATAATTTTTGATGATAGGCAAGACTTTGCCAAGTTGGACCAAGATTTTATGGATAAAATAGAAGCTGTCATGCTTGAAGTACTAGCATATGAGGACTACGATGATGATTATGAGGTTAGCCTATCTTTTGTGACAAATGATGAAATAAGAGATATAAACAGGGAATACAGGAATATTGACAAGGTCACTGATGTCCTATCATTCCCTATGTATGATGGCCAAGAGGTCGATGTGGACTTTGGTCAGATATCCCTAGGTGATATAGTCATATCAATTGAAAGGGCATCTGAACAGGCCAAGGATTTTGGTCATAGTTTGGAAAGAGAGATATGCTTCTTGGTATGTCATAGTATGTTCCACCTACTTGGCTATGACCATATGGAAGAAAATGATGCTATTGACATGCATGCTAGGGAGGAAGCCGTACTTGGCAAGTTGGGTATTACTAGAAACTAGAAGTGGTGAGGTATCTATATGGATAAGGACAAGATAAGAGAGGAAAAAGACCGAGAAAAATATAGGATATTCAAGAGTAATAAGGATAAAAAGATCAAGCAGGGTTTTACAAAGTCTGTAAATGCGGCAATTGAAGGTATACTTTATACCTTTAGGAGTGAGAGGAATATGAAATTTCACTATTTAGCCTGTTTTATCGTCTTGATTGCCAGCCTATTTTTTGACTTTTCAAAGATGGAATTTATAGTTCTTTTGGGGGCTATTACCATGGTTGTAATTACGGAAATGATAAACACTGCTGTAGAAAAGACTGTAGATATGGTGACTCAAGAATACAATCCCCTGGCCAAGATAGCCAAGGACGTGGCTGCCGGGGCAGTATTGGTATCTGCCATATATTCAGTAGTAGTGGCATATATCCTATTTTATAAAAAGTTGACCCTACTGACTGGCAACCTAGTATATAGGATTAGAGAGTCAGAGCTACATATTACACTTATATGTATAGTGGTAGTTCTGATAGCAGTAGTTGTGGTCAAGGCCATTACCTTTACAGGAACCCCATTAAAGGGTGGTATGCCTAGTGGGCACGCAGCCTTGGCCTTTGCTATAGCGACGTCTATTACCCTTATGACAGAGAGGGTAGAGGCTTCATCATTGGCCTATTTGATGGCCCTTTTGGTGGCCCAGAGTAGGATTGAAGGCAAGATACACACCTTTTGGGAAACAGTAGCAGGTGGTATATTGGGCACTCTGGTGGCCATAGTTATATTCCAGTTGGGCTTATTTTATTAAAATTTGAAAAATATTCCCGGATATGATATAATTAAAATGTTTTATCAAAATAAAAAGAGGAAATACAAGGAGAAATATATGGAGTATAAATCGGGTTTCGTCAGTATCGTAGGTCGACCTAACGTAGGAAAATCAACACTGATGAACAATATAGTAGGTGAGAAGATCGCAATAATGAGCGACAAGCCTCAGACTACAAGAAATACCATACAGGCTGTATACACTGATGAAGAGGCTCAGATAGTATTCTTGGATACACCAGGTATACACAAGCCAAAAAACAAGTTGGGGCAGATGATGGTAAAGTCGGCAGAGGATTCTTTCAAAAATGTTGACTGTATTTTATTTGTAGTTGATGAGTCAGATAAGATTGGTAAGGGCGATTCAATGATCATAGAGAACCTAAGAAAGGCAAAAGTTCCTGTTTTTCTTGTGATCAATAAAATTGACAAGATAGCAAACAAAGAAGATATATTTGAATTGATAAAGATGTATGACCAAGAGGGTGTATTTAAGGAAATAATACCTGTATCAGCATTGAAGAGTTCAAATATAGAGTCTTTGGTAAAAACTTTAAAACAGACACTAGATGTAGGGCCAAAGTACTTCCCAGACTATATGGTGACAGACCAGCCTGAGAGGGTACTAGTGGCAGAGCTGATTAGAGAAAAGGTACTACAGTACACAAATGATGAAGTTCCCCATGGTATAGCCATTGAAATAGAAAAGATGAAGGCTAGAAAGGATAAAGAAATAGTAGATGTATCAGCAATTATCTATTGTGAAAGAAATTCCCACAAGGGCATCATTATTGGAAAGAATGGCAGAAAGCTAAAGGGTATAGGAAAATCAGCTAGAGAAGAAATAGAATTTTTATTGGATACAAAAGTTAATCTCCAACTATGGGTGAAGGTCAAAGAAAATTGGAGAAACTTGACTAATTTTATTAATGATTTTGGCTTGAATGAAAATAGAGATTAAAAGGTGGTTGTGATGGATAAAAAACAGGACTCGTCGCGAGAGTTGTACAATGAAGTTAAAGAAATGATTGATAAATCCAAGCTCATTGAGTTGAAGGAGACATTAGAAGAGTACCATACGGTAGATATATATGATGTATTGATGGAGTTAGATGAGGTTGATAGGGTTAAGTTGTTTGAAATACTGCCTTTGGATATAGCAGCGTCAATTCTAGAAGAATGTGAACTAGACCTATTTGTAGAGCTTATTTCAGAAATGGAAATAGACCATGTCAGGAGTATATTTGAAGAAATGTCACTAGGTGACCTAGCAGATATATTGAGAGAGATGGGCGAAGAAGAGAGAGAAAAGATTCTGGATATGGTCAGTAAGGAAGATGAGACAGAACTAAGAGAACTCTTGGCCTATGTGGATGAGACTTCTGGATCTACCATGAAGAAGGGCTATGTAACTGTAAACAACAACCTCAATGTCCATGCGGCTATCAAGCATATAAGGGCTGAGGCAGTTGATGCAGACTCAATCTACTATATCTATGTACTCAATGATGAACAGAAATTAGTGGGTGTTCTTTCGCTGAGGGAGCTATTCCTAGCCAAGGACTCAGAGATAATTGAGGAAATAATGATGGAAAACGTCAAGTCAGTAAATGACAATGACGATAGGGAAGAGGCTGTAAAGATAGTTTCCAAGTATAACCTCGTAGCAGTTCCAGTTGTTGATGATCAAGGCATCTTAAAGGGTATAATTACTATTGATGACATTATAGATGTAATGGAAGAAGAGGCTTCAGAAGACCTATACAAGATAGCTGGTAGCAGTGAGAGGGAGAGAAACACTGATGAAGATGATAACTCTACCCTAAGTCAGCAGATTATATCTTGTGTAAGTGGTAGGATAGGATGGTTAATACTGACAGCACTTATTTCATTTATAGCCGCTATAATATTTATGAACTTCAAAAAGGTCATAGATAAGAATCTAGTAGAATTATTGTTCCTAGCACCTTTGGTAGTAGCTATGGGAGGAAGTGTCAGCAGTCAATCATCGTCTGTAACTATAATAAATTTGACAGATAAGGACAAGGGCATAGACAAGGTACTCATACTAAAGGAGATTATCAGTAGTTTGATAAATGGTGTTGTAATAGCGATTATAGCAGTTGCCCTATTGGCTATATTTATAGGCAAGCCGGAGATAACAATGGTTGTTGCCTTGACGGTTTTGATTAATATGGTACTAGGTGCATGTGCAGGTACCCTATTGCCTATCATACTAACCAAAATGGATTCAGATCCAGCAGCTATATTCTCTCCTATAATGGCAGTCTTGATGGATGTTGTAGGAATAGTGGTGTACTATATAATGATAACACTGTTTCTGATATAGATATAATTGGATGACGGTAGCGAATAGCTAAATTGGAATGAAAATTACAATTTAGCTATTTTTATATTAATTTATGAGGGTTAAAAATGATAGTTTTAGATACGCAAGGCATAGTCTTGAAGGTTGTCAAATACAAGGACAGAGACCTTATATTGACCATATTCACTAGAAAATACGGCAGGGTGTCGGCCATAGCTAAGGGTGCCAAGGGGCAAAAGAGTAGGTTTTTATCTGCATCCCAGTTATTTTCCTATAATAACTACAGCCTGAGGAAGCAAAAGGATATGTTTACAGTCTATCAGGCAGATAATATAAAGAGCTTTTATAATATATCCATGGATTTTGAGAGTTTTTCCTATGCATCCTTTATAGTCAAGCTAGTAGAGGAAAATATAGTAGAAGGCCAGCCTAATAATAGGCTATTTGAGCTTCTGGCTCAGACGCTTTTTTTGTACTCAGAGAAAATAGAAGACAAGATGCTGGTCTTAGATGCCTTTTTGCTCAAGTTTGTTGATTATATGGGTTATAGACCTCAGGTGGATAGGTGTCCAATATGTGGCAACAAAAATTTGAAATATGCTGTATTTTCTATTGAAGATGGCGGCTTGGTGTGTAATAATTGTTACCACAAGGAAAAATTTTACATAAAATTGGACCAAACTACTATATCGCTTATGCAATATATATTAAATAATGATATAATAGTATGTAGCAAGGCTAGAGTGGCAGGGGTATTGGTCAGGGAGCTTTTTTATTTATTAAAGAGATACCTGGTCAATTACTTTGAAAGTGTCAGTTTCAAGTCACTAGGCCTCCTAAAGACATTAAAGTAAGTACTAAGTACTTATAGCTTGAGAAAGGATGATAATTATGTCACAGATAACAATCGAGATGGTAGACCAAGTATTGGATAGACTTCCATACGCAACATACAAGGAAGCTAGAGAAGCCTTAATCAAGACTGATGGAAATGTACTAGAAGCAATAATATACATTGAATCTGGTCAGAAAGATACAGGTTTTGAGAACAAAAAAGAATCGATACGCAGGTTTGGGGAGAATATATCCCAGGAATCAGAAAAAATTAGGGGTCAGCTAGCTGACCTATTCAAAAAGACTACAGTTGTTAGGATAATAGTACAAAAAGAGGGCAAGGTTGTCCTAAACATACCTTTGACAATAGGTGTATTGGGTATAGCGGCTATGCCAGTCTTGTCACTACTTGGCCTATCAGCAGCAGTTCTTAGCAAGTACTCAGTCTTGATCACAGATGAAACTAGCGGGGAAAGCATAGATATGGGTAGTTTGACACCGGAAAAATTAGAAATATTAAAAGAAATAATCTTCAATTCTTTTGATGATATAAAGGGGACATTCAAAAAATCCAAGGACGAAGAGGCTTATGATTCAAGTGATGATATCATCTATGAATTGATCAAGGAAGATGATCCCAAAAAGGATGATGAAGAAAAATAAGCACAAAAGCTAAAAAATATAAGATTTAAAGAAAATAGCAGTCTATAAGACTTAAAAATCAAAAGGAGAAAATAGACTGATCAGGAGGAGATATTTATGAATTTTCAAGAAATGATTTTGACTTTGCAAAATTTCTGGGCAAAGCAAGGTTGTATAATGACACAGCCATATGACGTAGAAAAGGGTGCTGGAACTATGAATCCTAATACTTTTCTTAGGTCATTAGGGCCTGAGCCATGGAGTGTTTGTTATGTAGAACCATCAAGAAGGCCAGCAGATGGTAGGTATGGAGAAAACCCTAACAGGCTCTACCAGCACCACCAGTTCCAGGTAATCCTTAAGCCATCACCAGATGATATACAGGACCTATATTTAGAGTCACTAAGGGCTATAGGTATCAATCCAGACGAGCATGATATTAGGTTTGTTGAGGACAACTGGGAAGCAGCTACAGTAGGTGCATGGGGCCTAGGTTGGGAAGTATGGCTAGATGGTATGGAAATCACTCAGTTCACTTACTTCCAGCAGGTAGGTAATATTGAATGTGAACTTGAGACTGGAGAAATCACTTATGGTCTTGAGAGAATAGGTATGTATATACAGGATGTTGATAGCGTTTATGACCTAAAATGGAATGACGAAATCACTTATGGAGAGGTATTCAAAAGGCAGGAATATGAAAATTCTAGATACGCTTTTGATGAGTGTAATGCAGAAATGCTATTCAAGCTATTTGATATGTATGAGGCAGAGGCAGTGCGTCTAGCTGAAATAGGTCTAGTAATACCTTGCTACGACTATGTATTGAAGTGTTCTCATACATTTAATACCCTAGAAGCTAGGGGTGCTATCGGTGTTAGCCAGAGAGCTGCCTTTATAGGCAAGATAAGGTCTTTGGCCAAGATAGTAGCAGAATCCTATGTCAAGCAGAGAGAAGAACTAGGATATCCATTATTGAAGGCAGGTGAAAGAAATGAATAATTATCTATTATATGAAATAGGCGTAGAAGAAATGCCATCAAGGTTTGTGGAGTCTACTCTTGGTCAGCTAAAGGACAACCTTACAAAGACCTTAACAGATAACAGGGTTGATTTTTCTGGCATTGAAACATATGCAACACCAAGAAGACTAGTCCTAGTGGTCAAGGGCTTGGCTGATAGGCAGGCAGACCTAGAAGAAGAGGTAAAGGGTCCATCTAAGAAGATAGCCTTGGAAGAAGACGGAAGTTTCACAAAGGCAGCCCTAGGATTTATGAGGGGCAAGGGTCTTACAGAAGCTGATGTATACTTCAAGGACCTAGATGGAACTGAATATATATATGCAACCCTAAAAGAGGGAGGCAAGGAAACTGAGGAAATCTTGAGTCAGGTCCTAGTCGATATAGTAAAGGCAGTAGTATTCCCTAAGTCAATGCGTTGGGGAGGCAAGAATATGAGGTTCGTGAGACCTATCAGGTGGCTTGTGGCCTTGATGAATGACAAGATAGTTCCGGTGAATATGGAAGGTATAATAGCCTCTAACAAGACTGTAGGACACAGGTTCCTAGGAGCCAAGTCAATAGAGGTAACAAGCATAGAAGACTATCTAGCAAAATTAGAAGAAAACTATGTAATCCTTGACCAGAACAAGAGAAAGGCTATAATTAGAGACCAGATAGACAAGGTGGCAGCTAGTATCAATGGTAGGGTAGACATGGATGAAGACCTACTAGAAGAGGTAACATATATAGTTGAATATCCGACAGCATTTTACGGAGAGTTTGACAAGGAATACTCTAGTCTACCAAAGGAGGTAGTAAAGACTCCAATGAAGGCCCACCAGAGGTACTTCCCAGTAGTAAATGACAAGGGTGACCTATTGGCTAACTTTATAGCTGTTAGAAATGGTAGCGACCACATGATAGAAAATGTAAAGAAGGGTAATGAAAAAGTCCTAGAGGCTAGGTTGGCAGATGCCCTATTCTTCTTCAATGAAGACAGGAAGAAGTCTCTAGCAGACTATAGGCAGCAGTTGAATACAGTTGTATTCCAGGAAAAGCTAGGTACCCTACTAGACAAGTCAGAAAGACTATACCTACTAGCAGGTAAGCTAGCCGATGCTATAGAAACAGGAGCTAATAAAGACCTACTAGAAAGGGCAGCCTACCTATCTAAGGCAGACCTAGTGACTAGTATGGTATTTGAATTTGATGAGTTACAGGGATATATGGGTATGGAATACTCAAAGCTAGATGGTGAAGATCCTATAGTATCTCAGGCTATATATGAACACTATATGCCTAGGTTTAGTGGAGACCAGATTCCTGAGTCGACAGAAGGTGCTATTTTGTCAATTATAGACAAGATAGATACTATTGCAGGCTTCTTTGCTATAGGTATCCAGCCAACAGGATCAGCAGACCCATTTGCCCTTAGACGTCAGTGTCTAGGTATCCTGACTATATTGCTAGAAAAGAATATAGAGCTAGATATAGCCAAGTTGGCAGGACTAGCCCTTGACCAGTATTCAAGTGTAGACTTTGATAAGGATGCAGTAGTTGGCCAGATAGTTGCCTTCTTCAATGATAGGACTAGGGTAATGTTCAAGGATATGGGCATCAGGTATGATGTTGTAGATGCAGTCTTGGCTAGTGATGAAAAGAATATGTCCGACCTATATGCTAGGGCCCAGGCGATAAATGCTTGGATAGACAAGCCAAGTCTAAATGATATGCTAGTAGCCTTCAACAGGGTATCTACACTAGCAGAAAAGTCTGAAGGACTAGATATAAGTGAAGGAGCCTTTGTGGAAGGTGCAGAAAAAGACTTATATGCTAAGTTTGTCCTAGTAGAAAAGGATATAGAAAGCCTTATGGGACAGAAAAAGTATACAGAATCTCTTGATTCATTTGCTTCATTAAAGCCAGCCATAGATGCTTTCTTTGATACAGTCATGGTAATGGATGAGAATATGGATGTTAGAAAGAATAGGTTGGCCCTACTTGCTAATATCTATAAGGCTATGCTGAAGATATGCGACTTGTCAAAGATAGTGTATAAGTAGATTTATAGGTAAATATTAATAGACCTTGTATTAACTTGGATTAAGAATTGGTAATATCGTTGCTTGATTCAGAAAAATTCAAACGTGCTTTGCACTTGAATTTTCTGTTCTTCATCTTCGTAATGATATTACTGTAATTCTTCTCCAATTGTTACTTACAAGGTCTATTTGTGTTTTTTATATAAAAGGGGTTTTAGGAGGTGAGCTATATAGTAAAAGAGATATCGATAAAATTCTTATATGAAAAATCTTTTGATTTATGCAGATTTAAAGATAATACATTTACCAAAATTGCAATATCAATTTGTAATACATTTAATAAAGAAAAGTGTAAAAACTGTCGAAAATTATTATCAAAAAGTATTGACAGGAATTATCAAGCTTGCTATAATAATAATAGATTTTGATTGATATAAAAATTCAGTCTTGCATCTAAGGAAGGTTGGTATATTTTATGGCAGATTTAAAGTTTGAAAACATACTCGCATACTACTGTTCGCCGGTACTGACTGGGGCAAAGGTTTCTAATCTGGTATCCATATCTAAGAAAGAGTTGCCCGAATATGGTAGACTTGTTCAGTACTATAATAGGAAATTTGGAAAATATGATATAAAGATTAATCCAATATGTGAGTGTGGTCAGAGGATTTTAGTATTTGTCTATAAGCAAGCCGAACTCTACAAGTATTTGAGAAGGGCCGATGTAAATACAATCTTGGAGGACTATGGTTACTCTAGCTCTTGGTCATTGAACAGGTATATTGCTACTTTGAAGATGAGGATGAGCAAGGGAGACTTTCCCCATGAAATCGGTGCTTTTTTGGGTTATCCTGTATCAGATATCTTAGGATTTATTGAGAATAATGGTAAGAATTATAAGTACAGTGGCTATTGGAAGGTCTATGGTGATACTGAAGAGGCCAAGGAGTTGTTCGAACTATATGATAGGTCTAGATGTATGATGATGGAAAAGATGAGTTGCGGAGAGTGCTTGGAAAATATATTAGACCAGTTTAAAAATCAATTATACATAGCATAGGAGGAATTACAAAATGAAGAAAGTTGGAGTTTTTTATTGGAGTGGAACAGGTAATACACAGGCAATGGCAGAGGCTATTGGTGAAGGTCTAGCTAAGGCTGGAGTTGAATACGATGTAATCAACATATCAAATGACCCAGATAAGAGTGTAAAGGACTATGAATCTCTAATATTCGGTTGCCCATCAATGGGATCAGAAGTTCTAGAAGAAGCTGAATTTGAACCATTCTTTGAAGATGCAGAAGGTTCAATAGGTGGTAAGAGAGTTGCTCTATTCGGTTCATACGGATGGGGAGATGGTGAATGGATGAGAAACTGGCAGTCAAGAGTAGAAGATGCTGGTGCTAACCTATTTGATGATGGATTGATCATCAACGAAACTCCAAATGATGAAGGTCTAGCTATGTGCGTAGAACTAGGAGAAACATTCGCTAAGTAGTGATAAATACCTGCTGGTATTACAGTTAGTCATTTCATGTACTAATATACATTAAAAATTTAAATAAAGTAATAGTGAAGAATAAATTAGTATATTTAGTAATTTGATTTATATAATAGTAAATTAAGTTTTTTGACATACCCAAAAAATAAAATAATCGTTTAAAAAGAGAGCTGGCTTATAGCTCTCTTTTTCTTGTTAAGATTCTTCATATTTCAAGATATAGCATATTCTAAAGCTTTGGAAAATATACCTTGAAAGAAAAAGTTGATGAGAGTATAATCAGCTTAAATGGATTTAAAATTCAGAAATTTGATTGGAATAAGTGCAGCCACTTACGAAAAAGGCTATTGGAGCCAGATGAAAGCATGTTCTATTATGACATAGATAAGGTATTTGAAAAATCACGTGTCTATAGGGTGGATTTTTAGCTATAAATAAGTTTTAAGGGCAGTATTTGTTTAAGAGTAAGGAGTTGGTTTGGATGGATAAGTTGGAATGGTATTATGGAGAAAGAAATATATATGCGTCTGAGTGGCCTGTAGACAATCCTAGGGGAGTTGTGCAAATAGTTCACGGTATGATAGAGCATATTGGCAGGTATGAGAGGTTTATCAAGGAATTAAATCGAGAAGGATATGTAGTAGTTGGCAATGACCATATGGGCCATGGAAGGACGGCTGGAGACAAAGAGAACTTTGGTATATTTACTGCAGGATGGATGGAGTTAGTTGAGGATATTGCAGACCTTCAGAGACAGACGGCAGCCAAGTACCCGGACCTACCCTATATTATGTTGGGACATTCTATGGGGTCCTTTGCTGTTAGGACATATGCCTCCCTATATGGAGATAGGATAGACGGACTAATCGTAATGGGGACTGGGCAGGTTCCCCTATCAGCTTCTAGATTTGGACTGCTTGCATCAGGTCTTATGAAGATGTTTAAGGGTGACAAGTACAAGAGTAAGTTTCTGCATGTGACTTCACTGGGGTCCTACAATGACAGGATTAAGAACAAGAGGACCGTATCTGACTGGTTGACTAGGGATGAGACTACTGTGGATTCTTACCTAGCTGATAGGTATTGTAGGTTCATACCCTCTGTCAGCATGTATAGGGCTATATTTGAAGGGGTCAACTATGTAGCCAAGGAGAAAAATATAGCCAAGATGCCCAAAGACCTTCCAATTCTTTTGATATCTGGCCAAGAAGATCCTGTTGGTGACTATGGAAAAGGAGTAGACAAGTACTATTCGATCCTCAAGAAAGAGGGATTTGAAAAAGTTATTAAAAAGTTATTTCCGGATTGTAGGCATGAAATATTAAATGAGTTAAATAGGGATGAAATAACTAGATATATTTTCAATTGGATGGTTAATATATAGAAAAACCACCACAGACCAGTATTTTGTGGTATAATAGAACTTGAATTAAAATATTATTTTTAATTTAAATTTTAAAAGGAAGGAAATTGTGATAATGAGTGCTAAAAAATTATCAAAAGAAGCTTACGGTGGTGTAAAGGGTAAAGATTATATACCTTACAACACTGATGAGACAAAGAGAGGTTCGAATGCCGTTGTTATGATTATCGGTTTGATTTTAACAATAGTGTTTGCGGCTTCTACAGCTTATTCAGGTATGAAGGCTGGGTTAACGGTTGCTGCCGGTATACCAGGATCCATAATAGGTTCTGCCTTTATAGCTGCATTTGCAAAGAAGAAGGGTCTACTAGGAAAGAACCTTGTTCAGGGTATGGCCAGTGGTGGTGAGTCAGTAGCCAGCGGTTTGATTTTCGTGTTACCAGCCATATTATTGGTTGGAAGCCAGATATCTTTCATCGAAGGTATAGTAATAGGAGTTGGAGGTGTCCTATTCGGTCTAGGTATTGCATCTCTAGTTCTTGACTATCTTATAGTTGAAGAACACGGTAACCTAATGTACCCAGAATCTATGGCTATATCTGAAACACTTGTTGCATCAGAAGGTGCTGGTGACTCAGTTAAGTTTATGGGTGTAGGATTTGTAATCAGTGGTATTATAACAGTTTTAACAGGTTCATTCCTAAATATCTGTAACAGTGTTTACAGTAAGTTGGGAGAAACAGGTTACAAGTTCAAGTTTGAAATAGAAGCCAACCCACTATTATTAGGTATAGGATTTATAGTTGGTCTAGAAGTATCACTAGCAATGTTTGCTGGATCAATCCTATCAAACTTCGGTATACTACCTTTGATAGGTTACTTCTCAGATATGGCTGGTCAAGGGCACGTAGTTTGGAATAATGCATCTACAGCTATAGGACAGATGGATGTAAATACAATTTCAGGAGCCTATGTCAAGTATATAGGTGCAGGTATGATGTTGTGTGGTGGCGTAATAGGAGCTATCAAACTTATACCAGTTATCGTTACATCTATCAAGCAGACAATGGGTGCTAAGGCAGCCGGTGGAAACCAGGAAGGTTCTACAGTTCAGAAATTAATACTATTCGGTGGTATAATAATAGGTTTTGTTGGTGCCGTAATGGTATCAGGAAGTATCATAATGGCTATTGTTGGTATAGTTATATCATTCATACTATCAGCTCTATTTGTAATAGTTGCAGGTAGATTGACAGGTACTATAGGTACTTCAAACTTACCAGTTTCAGGTATGACAATCGCATCTCTAGTTATAGCAACTCTAATATTCGTTATAGCAGGATGGACTGACCCGGCTGGTAACAAGACTCTATTGATGTTTGCATCATTTATAGTTGTTGCCATAGCTATGGCAGGTGGATATACACAGTCACAGAAGGTTACATTTGTAATCGGAGGTAACAAGCCAGAAATGCAGAAGCACTATGCTATAGCAGGTATTGTTGGTGTTGTTGTTGTAATAGGAGTAATGATCCTACTTGCTGACCAGTTGTCAATTACAGGAGCTAACCCTCCATTTGCCCTACCACAGGCTAACTTGATGGCTACACTTACATCTGGTATCATGTCTGGAGAGTTGCCATGGGTAATGATCATAGTAGGTGTTGTAATGGCCCTATTTATGTTCTTCCTAGACCTTCCAATCATGACAGTTGCTATTGGTTTTTACCTACCAATTTCTACAAGTTCTATCATCTTGATAGGTGCCCTTATTAGAGTTTTGGTAGAAAAGATGGCCAAGTCTGAAACTGAAAAGATAGCAAGAGTATCTAGGGGTATTAGTTTATCTTCTGGTCTAGTTGCTGGTGGATCTATCATAGGTCTAATAGGTATCATACTTCAGGTAGCTGGTGTAATTGGCGGAGATGGTCCTAAGGGATTCGCTGCAGGTAACGGCATGGCTATTGTATTGTTGATTGCAATGGTAATCGCAACCGTGATAGCAATTATGGCTACGAAATTGAAGACAGATGACTAATAATTTTATTAGAAATTAATATTGACCAAGAGCGACTACTTATGTAGTCGCTTTTTGTGGTATAATAAATAGAAGTAGGATTAGTTATTGTGATATAAATAGTCAAGAGTGAGTTTTTAATATAAAGGCGACTTTAGGTAATTTAAGAAGGTAGGGTAATTAATGAGAAAATTTATTTATGTAGTATCATTGTTGGTAGTGGTTTCATTTGTCCTGGTTGCATGTGGTCCACAAAATTCTGGCCAAGTAGACAAGGGACAGTCCAACCAGTCTTATAGGGAGACTTCTAGGGATAAAGATAAAAAAGCTGTGGTAAGGCATACAGTGGTAATAGACCCCGGTCATCAAGAGGCTCCGATGAATGAACTAGAACCAATTGGTCCTGGTGCTAGCCAGTCCAAGCCTATGTTGTCATCTGGAACTGCTGGTGTGGTGACAGGTGTCACAGAGTACCAGTTGAACCTGGACGTATCCCTAAAGTTGAGAGACGAACTAGAGGCAAGGGGCTATAGGGTTGTTATGATAAGGGAAGATAATCACTGTCCTATCAGTAATAAGGGTAGGGCAGAAATAGCCAACCAGTATACAGATGGAATATTTCTAAGGATTCATGCCAATGGAGATTCCAATTCATCTACTTCTGGTATGCTGACAATGTGTCCAGCCAGCGATAATCCATATACACCGGATATTGTTAGGGATAGCAGGCGTCTATCACAGTTGATCCTGGCCCAGATGCTTAGTTCTACAGGTGCGGCCAACAAGGGGCTAATAGAGACCAATAATATGAGTGGTATCAATTGGTGTAGGATACCAGTCAGCATTATAGAAATGGGCTTTATGTCAAACCCACATGAGGACAGGTTGATGCAGACTCAAGAATACCAAGCCAAGATAGTGGAGGGTATTGCCAATGGTGTTGACAAGTACTTTGAAATATAAAAGATATAAAAGGAGATTTGACTTATGTTAACTGAGGAGAGACAGGCCTATATACTGGATAAGGTTAATAAGTATAAAACTGTTAAATTAAAAGACCTAGTAGTTGAATTAGGAGCCAGTGAGTCAACAATTAGGAGAGATTTTGACGACCTAGAGGATAGGGGGCTTATTAAGAGAATACATGGTGGAGCCATGAGTATAGATGGGGCATTTACCTTTGACAATACAATTTATGAGAGAAGTGAAAAGTCGCCAAGTGAAAAACTTGCCATAGGACGTTACTGTGGTGATTTAGTCAAGGACGGTGACTTTGTATATATAGATGCAGGAACGACTTGCTACGAGATAATTCCATTTCTCAAGGGTAAGGATATTGTGGTTGTGACAAATGGAATACATAATATAGACAGGCTACTGGAAAATAATATCAAGACCTATGTTTTGGGCGGATACGTCAAGCCAATCACCAAGGCTATAATAGGTGAAGGGGCCATAGTTGATCTGGGTAAGTATAGGTTTACCAAGGCCTTTATAGGTACAAATGGAATTAGTGCCAATTCATCTATTACTACTCCAGATGTTAGCGAGGCCAGTATAAAGGCAGAGGCAATTAGGAGGTCCAAGGAGGTCTATATTGTTACAGATTCCAGTAAGTTTGGCAAGGTATCCTTTGCCAAGATATGCGACCTAGATGAGGTATCTATAGTAACTGATGCCAGGCTAGAGGATATAGATGAGAGGATTATAGAAAAAACTAGGATAATAAGTGTATAAATAAGATGGCGGATTGAGGTTATATATTTCAATCAAGGGGGAATATATGACTTCAATTTTTTATTGGACAATATAAGTGGTTGCTTGTTTGAATATTTCATGAAAGAAATTGAAAGAAAAATTATAAAAAATAGTTGATTTTTGGATTTGTTAGTGGTATACTTGGCATAAAGTGATAGAAAATGAATGAAAATAATATATTATGATAGAAAAGAGGTGTGTTTCATGATATATTCAGTAACACTCAACCCATCTATTGACTACATAGTTAAATTGGACGAATTTAGTGAAGGAAAGCTAAACAGGTCGCAGGGCGAATATGTAAACGTGGGTGGCAAGGGGATAATGGTGTCAAAGCTACTCACTAATATAGGTGTAGATAATAAGGCGCTGGGTTTCTTGGGTGGTTTCACAGGAGACTATATTTACTCCTGGTTCAAGGACCAGGCTATGAAGGAAAACTTTACCAGGGTAGGCCATAATACAAGGATAAATGTAAAGCTTAAGGGCATACAGGAAAGCGAAATCAATGGCATGGGGCCAAGTATTTCTCCAGAAGAGCAAAGAGATTTTCTAGACAAGTTGGCTGGTCTGACAGAGGATGATACAGTTATTATATCAGGTAGTGCAGCACCAGGACTCAGTGGGGATATATTTGACCAGATAATTAGAATCTGCAAGGACAAGGGGGCTGACTTTGTAATAGACACTAGTGGCCAGGCCCTTAAGGAAGCGATTAAGATGGAGCCTCTCTTGATCAAGCCAAATTTTGATGAGGTAAGCGAGCTCTTTGGTCAGAATTTCACTGACAAGGACCAGATAATACCTTATGGCAAGAGGTGTCTAGATATGGGAGCCCAGTATGCAATAGTATCTATGGGTGGTGATGGAGCCCTATTCTTTGACAGGGAGGATGTATACTATGCACCTGCTGTTGAGGGTGTCCTGGTAAATTCAGTTGGGGCAGGAGACTCTATGCTCGCAGGCTTTGTGGGAAGTATCAAGTCAGGTCTAGACCCACTAGAGGCCTTTAAGTGGTCGGTTGCCAGTGGTACGGGAACAGCCTTTTGCCAGGATATAGCTACAAAAGACCAGATTGAAGAGATTTATAAGAAAATTAAAATAGAGAAAGTAGATTAGTAAAGGAGTTATTATGAAAATTTCGGATTTATTGAAAAAAGAAATTATGATTATGGACCTTAGTGCTGATACTAAGGAAGGCGTAATAGATGAAATGATCGCCAAGTTAAGTGAAAAAAACATGATAAATGACCCTGTAGTATTTAAACAGGAGATTATGAATCGTGAAGAATTGTCGTCTACAGGTCTAGGTGATGGTATTGCCATGCCTCATGCTAAGACAAGTGCAGTAAATACTCCATGTGTACTCTTTGCAAGAAAGTCTGAGGGACTTGACTACGATTCTCTAGATGGTCAACCAGCCTACCTATTCTTTATGATAGCTGCAGAGGACGGGGCAAATAATACCCATATTGAAACTTTGGCCAACCTATCTAGCTTACTCTTAAAGCCAAACTTTATAGATTCCCTAAAGGCAGCCAAGGATGCAAACGAGGTTCTTGCCCTAGTGGAAGCTGGTGAAGCAGAGGTCAAGGAGGCCAAGAAGGAAGAGGCCAAGGAAGTGGTAGATATAGAAAAACCCCTAGTAGTAGCAGTAACAGCTTGTCCAACAGGTATAGCCCACACATATATGGCAGAAGATGCCCTAAAAGACCAGGCCAAGAAGATGGGCGTAAATATCAGGGTTGAGACTAACGGCAGCGATGGTGCCAAGAACGTACTGACTAGAGAAGAAATAGATAGGGCTGTAGGTGTAATAGTGGCAGCTGACAAGAATGTTGAAATGGACAGGTTTGATGGCAAGCACCTAATAAAGACACCAGTAAGTGAAGCAATCAGAAATCCTCAAGGACTAATCAATAAGTCTCTCAAGAGGGAAGGAAGTATATTCAAGGCTGATGGTCAGGTCAAGTCACAGGAAAACAGCAGGGAAAAAACTTCTATAGGAGGCAAGATATACAATGATGTAATGAATGGTGTATCCCATATGCTACCATTTGTAGTAGGTGGAGGTATCCTGATAGCGGTATCATTTATGGCAGAGAGTTCATTTGGACCAGATAGTCAGATATACAAGTTCTTGATGGATATTGGAGGGAATGGAGCCTTTACAATGCTAATACCTATCCTGGCAGGATATATAGCTATGAGTATAGCTGATAGACCAGGTCTAATGCCTGGTATGGTTGGTGGTCTTTTGGCTGTTAATAGTGGATCAGGTTTCTTGGGTGGTCTAGCTGCCGGTTTTATAGCAGGTTATATAGTCCAGTTCTTGAAGAAGTTGACATCAGGTATGCCTAAGTCACTTGATGGTATCAAGCCTATGATTATATATCCGGTATTTGGTTTACTATTGACAGGTCTTGTGATGTACTTTGGTGTAAATCCTATATTTGCAGGAATCAACAAGTCTATGAATACAGCCCTTACCCACCTAGGTACAGGTAATGCAGTCCTTCTAGGCGCAGTATTAGGAGGCATGATGGCGGTAGATATGGGTGGTCCAGTCAACAAGGCAGCCTATACCTTCTCTATTGGAGTATTTACAGCGACTCAGTCAGGTGCCTTTATGGCAGCAGTAATGGCAGGTGGTATGGTTCCACCATTGGCTATAGCTCTTGCTACTGTAGTATTCAAGCACAAGTTCACAGACAAGGAAAGAGAATCTGGTATGACTAACTGGTTATTGGGTGCAACATTTATCACAGAGGGCGCTATTCCTTTTGCAGCAGCAGATCCAGTCAGGGTAATTGTGAGTTCTGTAATAGGTTCAGCAATCGCCGGCGGTTTGACTCAGTTGTGGCATGTAAATGCTCCAGCCCCACATGGTGGTGTCTTGGTAGCTTTCGTAATGAACCCACACCATGTACTATTCTTCTTTATATCAATAATAATCGGTACAGTGATATCTGGTATGATTTATGGTATTTGGAAGAAGAAGTTAGTCTAGTTATTGCTTGACACAGAAATAAATGTATCTTTTAAGTTGCCCTATATATCAGACGACTTAAAATATCTTAATAAAATACTTAATATATGATATAAGTAGGAGCCCTGTTCACATACAGCTGAGTAGCTGAGTGGATGGGGCTTCTTTGTCATTTCCAGATTTTTATATTCTAAAAGGAATTCTTTTGTGATATACTTTTTAAGTAAGACTATGATATTAAGTAAGACTAAGATGACTTTTGGAGGTGGAATTATGGACGAAAGAGTAGCTGTTATAGGTGCTATCTTGGAAGATCCTACTAGGTGTCAGAGCCAATTCAATAAGATAGTGGCTGAATACCATGACCTAGTTAGGGGGAGGATGGGACTTCCCTTGAAGGACAAGTGTATGTCTGTCATCAGTATCACTGTAGTTGGTAGCATGGACCAAATCAATACCATGACTGGTAGGTTGGGTAGCCTATATGGAGTGACAGTCAAGACTGCCATTTCAAAGCAGACATAAGACAAGTAGGTAGTTTATGAAGGAAAAAATATACAAGCTAATAAACCAGCTATACTTCGAGCATGACCTGATGGAGGAAGACCTAGTCTATCTCTTGGACAATTTGGAGGATGAAACTAGGACCTATCTTTTGGGACTAGCCTACGATACTAGAAATAATCACTATGGCAAGGCAGTCTACATGAGGGGCCTGATAGAGTTTACCAACTACTGCAAGAGAGAGTGCAAATACTGTGGTATCAATGCCTATAATAAGGATGCCAAGAGGTATAGGATGTCTAAAAAAGACATACTGTCTACTTGCTCTATAGGCTATAAGCTAGGTTTTAGGACCTTTGTGCTCCAGGGTGGGGAAGATCCCTACTTTACAGACAAGCGTATATGTGATATCGTAAGAACTGTGAAAGAACGATTTTCTGATGTTGCTGTTACCCTGTCCCTAGGTGAGAGGTCAAGAGAATCCTACAAGGTCATGAAGATGGCAGGTGCTGATAGGTTCTTGCTTAGGCATGAGACGTCCAATCCAGACCTTTATAGGTGGTTGCACCCATTTTCAAGCTTGGATTCTAGAATTGAATGTCTGCATAGTTTGAAGTATACGGGTTTTCAGACTGGGGCAGGATTTATGGTGGGACTACCCTGGTATACCAATAGGGATTATGCTCGTGATTTAAGGTTTTTGAAGGAACTAGAGCCTGAGATGATAGGTATAGGACCCTTTATACCGCACTCCAGTACTAGTATGAAGGATTATAGGCCGGGGAGCCTAGACCAAACAGTTCTAATGTTGGCTATTTTGAGGCTCCTGCTACCTAAGGTACTCTTGCCTGCAACTACAGCCCTTGCTAGTGTAGATACAAGGGGTAGGAAGAAGGGCTTGGATGCCGGGGCGAATGTAATAATGCCTAATTTGACTCCTCTAAGATATAGGGGGGATTACAGCCTTTACAACAACAAAAAAAGTACAGGTAGTGAATCTGCTGAGGCACTAAAAATGATTAAGCAGGAGCTAGAATCCTATGGGTATATGGCGGATATGTCCAGGGGTGATAGCAAGATGTGCGACTAGTCGAGCTAGGGTTCAATGAGATGAAAAGACCCTTCTTGGTAAGTCGATTATAAGTGTGTTAAAGTATTAAATCTGACAAAAAAGAATTTCTAATTTGAAAGGTGGACAAAAATGAATAGGAAAAGATTTGAAGAGAACGTAAGTATAGATAGGGATTATATCCTATCTTTGATTGATGGTGCAAAAAATACTACAAGACAAGACATCGACAGAATTCTGGAAAAGGCCTTGCACAAGAAGGGCTTGGACCATGCTGAGATTGCAGCCTTACTAGAGATTAAGGATCCTGACCAGGTTAAGAAGCTATTTGAAGTTTCAGGTAAGATTAAGAGGGATGTCTATGGTAATAGGATAGTATTGTTTGCACCTTTATATATTAGTGATTATTGTGTAAATAACTGTGTATATTGTGGATACAAGTGCAAGAACAAGTTCAACAGGAAGCGCCTAACTATGGACGAAATTAGGCGAGAAGTAGAGATATTAGAGAAGATGGGTCACAAGAGATTGGCCTTGGAAGCAGGTGAAGACCCACTAAACTGTCCAATTGACTACGTATTGGAGGCTATAGATACTATATATGATACCTATGAAAAGAATGGAGTCATCAGGAGAATTAATGTAAATATAGCAGCTACCACTGTGGAAAACTATAGGGCCCTAAAGGATGCCCAGATAGGAACATATATCCTCTTCCAGGAGACATATGACAAGCAGGCATATGAAAGAATGCACCCAAATTGCCTAAAGGGAGACTATAACTACCACCTAACAGCCTTTGATAGGGCCATGGAGGGCGGTATAGATGACGTTGGAGCAGGTGTCCTATTTGGTTTGGCTGACCCAAAATTTGAGGTATTGGGACTTATGATGCACAATGAACACCTAGAAAAGAAGTACGGTGTAGGTTTCCATACCATATCAGTGCCTAGGCTACGTCCAGCAGAAGGAGTATCACTAGAAACCTTCCCACACCTACTGGATGATGATATGTTCAAAAAGATTGTCGCCATTATAAGGCTAGCTGTGCCATATACAGGTATGATCCTATCAACTAGGGAAGATGAAGACATGAGAAAAGAGTTGATAGAGTACGGCGTATCACAGGTATCTGCTGGATCATGCGTAGGTGTTGGTGGCTACCATGAATCTATGGTGGGAGAGAATATAGGTCAGTTTGAAATGGCAGACAATAGAAAGCCTATAGAGGTGATAGACGACCTGATAGACCATGGCTATATACCTAGTTATTGTACAGCTTGTTATAGGTCTGGTCGTACAGGTGAAAAATTTATGAATATAGCCAAGTCAGAAAAGATCCATTATATGTGCAAGCCGAATGCCTTGACTACCCTAATGGAATATGCAGTAGACTACGGGGACGAAAAATTCTTAGAAAAGGCTGAGAGATTTGTAAGATACCAGGCAGAAGAAATAGATAGGGAAGATATCAAGAAGTTTACCCTAGACAATATAGACAAGTTGAAGTCTGGAATTAGAGACCTATATATATAGGGGGGATTATGAACAATACACCAATTGCAAATAGAAAGACAGTAGTCCTTGCGGGCAACCGCAATAGTGGTAAATCGACTATTTTCAATGTCATTTTGGGTCAAGAGATGTCCATAGTATCGGACTATGCAGGTACAACTACAGACCCTGTAGCTAGGTCTATGGAGCTAATAGGCTATGGCCCAATTAGGCTGATAGATACAGCTGGTATAGATGATGAAGGTGACCTAGGTCAGATGAGGGTCAAAAAAACTGAAATTGAAATAAGTGAGGCCGACCTGGTAGTTCATGTGTTTAAGGCAGGTCTAGAATTTGAAGATGAATTGCAAGAGGCTAGGGCCAACTACAAAAAGCTAAATAAAAGAGCCATATATATATTTAATAAGTGTGACCAGGTGGATGACCTAGAGGACTACAAGAGAGCTATTGGAGATACATCTGGATGTATCTTTATATCGAGTATGACAGGCTGTCAAGATGAGCTAGGTGTCAATGGAGATATACCTAGCAATATAGATATAACTATTAATGAAAATAGAGATAACAATAAAAAATCAGTAGTTACTAATGGGGATGATAAAAGGTCTGCTAGTAGCTTAAAAGATATCCTATGTAAGTTTATAGTCGACAACCTACAAGACCAGCTAGAGGACAAGGGTCTACTGGATGGACTAGCCAAGCCAGGTGATACAGTCCTATTGGTTGTTCCCATAGATTCAGAGGCACCCAAGGGAAGACTGATACTGCCCCAGGTCCAGATGATTAGGGCCTGCCTGGATGATGGAATAATAGCCCTTGTGGTCAAGGATACAGAACTAGAGCCAGCCCTAGATAAAATCCAGGATATAGACCTGGTGGTTACTGACTCAAAAATTTTTGATAAGGTGGCAGATACGCTTGACAAGGCCGGTAGAAATATCGATTTAACTAGCTTTTCTATCGTCTTTGCCAGACAAAAGGGCGACATAGATGTCTTTTTAGAGGGGGCTGCCTATCTCGATAGGCTTGATGATGGGGACAGGATTTTAATTGCTGAGTCCTGCACCCATACCACTTCGCATGAGGATATAGGGACCGTCCTGATACCAAATTTGATAAGGAAGAAGACAGGCAAGGACCTCCACTTTGAGTTTTCGCAGGGTAAATTGAACGAGACAGACCTATCGAGGTTTGCCCTAATGATCCAGTGTGGTGGTTGCATGATGACTAGAAATAATATGATAAATAGAATAGGCCTAGCACAGGGATCGGATGTACCGATTACCAACTATGGTGTGGTCTTGGCCTACCTAAAGGGAGTTTTTGAAAGGGCAATCTACTAGGCTATATTTGCCTGCTAGCAGCACTCTATCCTTAATTTAAGACTGATTTTGGAGAGAATGATAGTTTAAAAAGCAGGCTGAATATAACTTAATAATTGCAAAGTCTTAATTCGCCATGATATACTATTGTAAGACAATATTCGTTATTTTAAGTATGGGAGGATTTTGATGAGTGCTTTATTTGCTTTAGGTTTGGGAACTGGTATTTGCTGTGGAATATGGGGGGCCATATCTTCAATACCATCACTCGGCTTGGTTACATGGATCGGTTTCTCTGGATGTACAGCCTATTTTGCTTCTGGCAAGCATGGTTTAGAAGGTGTAAAGACAGCAATGCTTTCGACTTTTTCAGGTATGATATCTGCCTTAATAGCTATCTTTATATCAGGTTTGGTGCCAAATGTAGTGGCTATCCCATTTATAATGACAGGTATAATTTCAGCTACTATGTGCTGGCAGGCTAAGGCCAAGGAATTATGGTTTATACCAGGGGCCTTTATGGGATGTTTTACTACTTTTGGAGCTATGGCTATGGGTATAAATGTCATGAGCGGTGAAATCGTACATCTAGTGCTATCGCTTTTATGTGGTGGCGTATTGGCCCTATCATGCGACAAAACAGGAGAATTTTTGTTGAAGAAGTTCGGTAAAGAAGAATAGAGTTTTATGGATAATTTGATTCAAAATAAAACGAGGTTTGCATCCTAAGCTATGTCAAATGGATGCTTTGCCTCGTTTTATTTTTCAAGTGCTATCTACAAAATATTTTTGAGGGAAGATTTATTTTTAAATATTTGAATGAAAGGGCTTGTTTGTGGATAAAAAGTAATTATAACTATGTATAAAATTTAAGTTAGTAGGAGGTAGTGATATGAGTAATTTGCAGTCGGAAGAGGTTTTTCTTGAGAGTAGGTCTGGTATTAGGTTGGATACGCCGGTTAGGGAGCTTTTTGAAAAATTTAGTTATTTGAAAGAGTACCTGGTGATGGTAAATCCTAAGTTTAACCAGTTAAAGTCTATGGCTAGTATAGGTGGGCTTGATAAGATGACAGTTAGTGATTTGGCTGATCTGGGTAATATGCCTGCTGAGTCTATGATATATATGATGGAGTCAAGGATTTCTGAAGATTAGGGGTATATAATTTGCCTATAATTGTATGTAAGGCTAACCCTCTATTCTAATGAGGTAAGTATGGATAAGGTTAGTCTTGTGCTATTAGTTTATCTAAGGAGGAAGAGTATGGATATATTAGAGTGCATTAGGTCTAGGAGGAGTGTTAGGAGCTTTACTGACCAGGAATTAACTTATGATGAAATTATGGATTTGATCGATTTGGGTATGTGTGCGCCTACAGGTCAATACCGTCAGCCATGGGGATTTGTAATTATACAGGACCCTGAGGAGATAAAGAGGTGGTCGGATATTGGTAAAAAGGATATCTTGGCTAGGATAGATGACCTACCAGCCTACAAGAAGTATATGAATTGGTTTACAGATCCAGATTTCAACCTATTTTACGGAGCAAAGAACCTAGTTATAGTATTTGGTGATACTAGCTCTCCTTGGTATATGGAGGACTGTTCCTGCCTAGCTGAAAATGTGATTTTAGCTGGGTTTAGTAAGGGGATTGGATCTTGCTGGATAGGTTTTGGTCAGGAGATATTCAATAGGGAAGATTTCAAGAAAGAATATAATATACCTGATTCTTATGTGTCTATAGCTCCATTGATTATGGGCTATATGGAGTCAAAGCCAAAGCCACCTAAGAGGAAGGATGCCCTTATTTTTTCTAAAAAATAAATGAAGGGAGGGGTTTGATGAAAATATCAGCCACTTTTGCAGTATCTTTAATAATTTTTCTAGGCATATTTTCACAGTGGTTGGCCTGGAAGATTTCCAAGCCAGCTATAGTTATAATGAGTTTGGCAGGCCTAGTTGTTGGGCCATTTTTGAATATAATTGTGCCGTCACAGATCTTGGGAGATAGCCTATACAAGTCTATAATTTCTATATCGGTTGCCCTGATATTGTTTGAGGGTAGCCTGTCTCTAGATTTTAAGGAGATTACCGATACAAAGATGACCATCAAGAGGATAGTGGTCTTTGGAGCCCTGATAGCTTGGATTTTGGGCAGTTTGAGTGCCTATTTCTTGGCAGGCCTATCAATTACGACATCCCTAGTTATAGGGGCTGTCTTGATTGTTACGGGACCGACTGTAATAATAGCCCTATTAAGGCAGGCAAAGTTGGATTTCAAGGTGTCCACTATTTTGAAGTGGGAGGGTATATTGGTTGACCCGATGGGGGCCATTTTGGCAGTCTTGTCATTTGAAACAGCCAAGGTATTTACATCTACAAGTGTGAGTGCAGGTATATTGGTACAGTTTGGTATAGGTGTCGTGATTGCAGTGATAATCGGTGGCCTAGCGGGTCTGGCTACAGGCAGGGCCCTACAGAAGAACTACTTTCCTGAATACCTCAAGTCAGCCATAGTATTGTGTCTGGTATTGGGAACATTTAGTCTAAGTGAATTTATCACCCACGAGACAGGCCTTTTGGCAGTTACTGTCATGGGTGTGATTTTGGCCAATATGCATATATCATCTATTGAACAGCTAAAGCACTTCAACGAAAATATATCTGTAATATTGACATCGTCGGTCTTTATAATGCTTACGGCTTCCCTATCCAGGTCGGTTTTGGTGGATATATTCCAGTTAAAGATAATACTTTTTGTCTTGTCAATGTTGTTTATAGTTAGGCCCCTATCAATATGGTTGTCTACAATTGGAACAGACCTGACTAGCAAGGAAAAGGCCCTTATAGGTTGGATAGCACCTAGGGGTATAGTGGCCCTTACTGTTACAGGTTACTTTACTAATTTATTGGTTGAGGAAGGCTACCAGGATGCAGAGCTTTTACTAGCCCTTACCTTTGCCTTGGTGATAGTCACAGTGGTTGCCCATGGTTTTTCTATTCAGCCACTGGCAAAGAGGCTTGGACTAGCCCACGCAGGTAAACCAGGCTTGGTCATAGTTGGTTCTAATAGGTTTTCTGTAGCCATGGCCAACTTCTTGAAGGAATATGACATACCTAGTTTGATAGTTGACTATAGTGACAAGAATTTAGAACATGCTATAAATACAGACATAGAGAGCTACCAGGGAGAAATCCTCTATGAGGTAGCCAACTACAATCTAGACCTGGTAATATACAAGAAGATGCTATTAAATACGCCTATACCACTATACAACATACTGGTATCAAATGAGTTTGTAGGCAAGTTTGGTCATGGTAATATGTGCATCATAAATGTCTTGGGTGACAAGATAAGGAGTGACTTCAAGGAACTACAGCATATAGGTGTACCTAGGTTGGGTGACTACAGGGCAACATACCTGAGTCTTATCAGATTGGTTGAAGAGGGTTATACCTTCTCGGCTACACAGATTACAGAAGCCCTGACAGAGGAGAGCTACTACAGGAATACGGACTACAGGAGGATAAATATATTTACCATGAATGATGCTGGTGATATAGACTTCTTTACTACAGGGCATAGGCCAAAGATTTCTAATGGAGACTATATAGTGTCGCTTGCGCCACCGAGTCCGGATGACTCTGGCCAGCACTTGGAATTTGTTAACTCCAAGTCTGCCTTTAATACCCTACAAAATAATTGGACTAGGTAGAAGGCTGCTATAAAGCTATTAATAGGCTGTCTGCTTATAAAATATAAAAATATATAAGGACTTTAGGCCTGAAAATTAAATATATGATTGAATAAAAATAACTCTTCTGGGGTTATTTTTATTTTTTTGTCTATATATTTATGAGTAAGGAGGTAGATGATTTTGGAGAATATTTTGTCGACACTAATTCCCAAAAAGATGGCGGAGAAATATTGTATATTTCCCCTAAGTGCCAGTGATACCAAACTGGAGGTCTTGATGGCAGAATTCGATATTGGCCTAGTCAATAATTTGAGGGCTATATCAGGAAGAGAGATTGTGGTCAAACTTGACAATAGGGATAATATAATCCTCAAGATAGAACAAAATTACAGGGAACTTGATAGGGGGTCCCAAACTGTTGGCAGGCAGATGGTGGAGGATATAATCACTAGGGCCATTGAGTCCAATGTCAGTGATATTCATATAGAACCCTTTAGTAAGGAAATAATGGTCAGGTACAGGCTAAATGGTGACCTTGTATTGGTGGACAGGATAGCACTGAGCAACCACCATGAGATCAGCACTATTATAAAACTAAAGGCAGCTTGTGATATAACTGAAAAGAGGCTACCACAGGATGGTCGTTTTAGCTACAAGTACAAGGACCAAGATGTCGATATAAGGTTGAGCACCATACCTACCATATATGGTGAAAAGCTGGTTATGAGGATTCTCAACAAGGCTTCATCCCTAAAGAGTATGGAGGAATTGGGATTTTCTGACAAGGCAGTGGATATTATAGGCACTATCCTCAAGCAGGGCTGTGGTATGCTGATTGTATCTGGACCGACTGGCAGCGGCAAGTCATCGACTGTATATTCCTTGCTCAATTACTTGAAAGATAAAAATATTAATATAACAACTATAGAAGATCCAGTAGAGTACAAAATCGACGGCATAAACCAGGTCCAGGTAAATTACAAGGCCGGCCTAAGGTTTGATAATGGCCTCAAGTCTATATTGAGGCAGGACCCTGACTGCATAGTCGTGGGTGAAATCAGGGATATCGATACAGCACAAATAGCAGTTAGGGCTGCTATAACTGGGCACTTGGTAATTACTACCCTGCACACAAATGACGCAATATCAGCTATTGTTAGGTTAGAAGATATGGGTATTGACAAGTACCTTATCAATTCGGCCTTGGTGGGTGTCATAGCCCAACGTCTGGTCAAGAAAAAGTTGGTAATTAGAGGGTCTGATGATGAGACTAGGACCCTTATATACGAGCTCTTGGCCATAGATGACCAGATTAGGTCTGCTGTAAAGTCTGGCTGGGAGGCCAAGAGGATAAGGTCTCTGGCTATAGAAAACGGAATGGTGACATATGAAGATTCTATTGCAGAAAAAAATAAAAGATAAAGAACTCAAGGTAATATGCCAACAGATAGCCAGTATGGAAAAGTCTGGATGTGACCTGATGAGTATATTTGATACTATAATCAAGACATCTTCCAAGAAGGTAGCAGGCGTTATGACAATGGTAAAGAGGAATATTGAGAGGGGCAGGACCATGACGGAGGCCTTTTATTTGACAAATGCCTTTTCTGTGTTTTTTATCAGCATGATAAGGGCTGGAGAGATAAGCGGTAATATAGATTTTGTCTTTGAAAAAATGTCTGCCTATTATGACAGGGAGTACAGGCTGAAGAGTAAATTGTTGGCAGCAGCAATATACCCATTAATACTGGTATTTGTAACCTTGATTTCCCTAATTTTTATCCTGGTCTTTGTGGTACCTAATTTTGAGTCGGCCTTTGCAATAGATATGGATCAGTTGCCAGTGGCTAGCAGGAGTTTGTTTGCTGTGTCTAGATTTTTGAGGGCAAACTTGCTGATACTTATAGTATTTTCAACTGTATTGATACTTTTCCTTATTCAGATGGTTAAAAATAGTAGGGAGATAAGGTCCTGGTATGATGAGAAGAAATTTGAAATACCTAAACTGGGCAGGATACATACAATGATCATTTCAGATAACTTTTCTAGGGCTATGGCTATACTGCTTGGAAGTGGTGTGCATATAGGCGAGTCTATAGAAATTACCACCAAGCTACTCGATAATAGGCATCTAGAGAAAAAGATGAAATTGGTAGGTGAACGAATTAAAAAGGGTAACTCTGTGACTAGGTCCTTGGAGATAGCAGGTATATTTCCTCAGATATTTATATCTATGCTGATGTCTGGTGAAGAGTCTGGTAATTTTGCTCGTAGTATGGAGATGGCCAGTATCTACTATGAAAAGGAACTGGACCTGGAGCTAGAGAATCTGGTCAAAATTGTTGAACCAGCATTGATAGTGGTTATGGGGCTGATTATAGGCGTTTGTCTATATGCTATTTTATCACCTATGTTTGACATGATTTCTAACTTGGGTTAGTGTTTGGAACCTGAATTTTGACCTGTGAATGATTTATATCCTGTAGTGGTTGCTTATTGTTTATATCTTGTTAAATATTTTCTCGTAGGAGTAGAGAAGTTGATTTTTTAGGGGGCGATTTTTGATGAATAAGTTAAAACTGAATAATAATCGTATAGATATTTGTAAGAAGAGAAAGGGTTTTACCCTGGTGGAACTCGTGATTGTGGTTGCTATAATCGGCATACTTGCTGGTATTGTAGCAATCAAGTTTTCTGGAGCCCAGAAAAAGGCCAAGGAAAATGCCGACTATGCAAATGCATCTAATATAGCAACGGCTGCATATATGGCAGAGAGTGAAGGTAAGGAAGGCGATGATGCATACAATATAGAAAATTTGGTAAAGGGAAAGTACTTATCAAGTGAGCCAAAGCCACAGAGTGTATCAGGAAAATTTAAGATAGAGCCACCTGATAATAAAAATGAGTTGAAGGTTGTTGTGGAGGAGATCCCAAAAGGTGGAGGAAGTACAACAGAAAAGGTCTTCTATCCAAAGCCAGATGATAAGCCTACTACAGAGTAAGAGTTTGTATTTTAGGGGGGAAGAGTATGGTTTTATTTGTAGGATTTGAGACAAGTGGATATAGGATAATTGCCTTTTCGACTTTGGAGGAGTCGGGTCTTACATTTGACCAATACTACCCCCTAGATATGGATCAAGGGTCTATTTTTGACAATCAAGGTGAAATAGCCTACAAGATTTGTGAAGATATAGACCAGTTAGAAAAGAAGCTGTCTTGCAAATTTAAGAAGTTTTATATGGTATGTCAGAATAGTCATGTCCTCGTGAAGACTATTGAAGTTTTAAAGAATTCAAAAAAGAAGGACATAGACCTAGTAATAGATATAGAAATAATGCAATTGATGAATTTAAGTAGAAATGACTATTGCATAACATATGCCAAGGGACAGGTTGAAGAAAATGACATGGTAGGTCTTGATGTATGTATATTTCCCAATTATTTTTACAATATAGCCAGGTTTATTGAAAAAAATTTAAAGATCAGGTGTCAGGCCATATATAGCAACTACCAAGTGGCAGAAAAATTTATGGACGGTTTGTCGGACTATTTTGCGATGGTAGAAATAAGACAAGAAGACTTAATTTTAAGTCTTTTGGGGAATGGTGAGGTTGAAAATTCGATTGTTGTTGACCAGGCTTACAGGGATGAAAACTTTATATCATACTTGAACAGCAAGGGAAAGATTTTGGTATTTGGAGACTACAGTAGGGAGAGGTTTAATGAACTTATACAATCCCTGACAAGTATAGAAATATTTGAAGACTATACAAGTTATATTTGTAAAAAAATATTGGGAGAAGATAGGAAATTCTCTCTTCCAGGGAAAAATATTTGTGCTAGCTCAAGGCATAGGAAAAATATACTAGTAGACTTTTATTCTGAAAATATCAGAAAGTCAAAAACAAATATTTACCTAGTAAGATCTATAATTTTAATATTTGTATTTTATATAGTTATGACGAGTCAAGTATTTATGGCTAATCATAGTCTTAATAAGGAACTAGATGAGGTATTGTCACAAACCAGAACCGGGGAAACGAGGCAATATGAGGCAGTAAAAAAAATTGATGGGAATATATATGGACTCGATATAGTTGGGGTGCATGAGATTCATAAAAAGTTGGGCAAGATGGTGAAAAAAATTGAATGTAATGATTCTAGACTGCTGTTAGAATTTGAGGTTGACGACAAGGGAAAAATAAGAAGTCTGATGTCGGATAAGGTCCTTAATAAGGCGAGTATTTTGTCTATCAATAGTTTTGAATACTATGTTGAAGAAGAAGTAGAACATAAACGAGAAAAAAAGCCCGAAGATAGGCTGGAAAATGAGGAAGAGTCTGAAGAGGGAGCAAGTGATGAAGATAGGGCTGATGAAAAATTTGAGCTCGTCAAAGAAAAGGTGAAAAAGAAAAAGAATAAGTATGCGGTTAAAATCGAAATAAAAGATGGTAGAAAAAATCAAAAAGAATAAGAGGAGATAAAAAGGTTGATTGTATAATCAATTTGTACAACTGAATAAAAAAATGATTCATTGCGAA
>OHAD01000526.1_pt1 | contig 45182 bp, 36 predicted proteins | sample 1577011 | NCBI WGS metagenome assembly OHAD01 (sample SAMEA3541510, study PRJEB24748) | human gut metagenome | biome: human gut; feature: human-associated habitat; material: faeces | place: China | collected 2012 | reverse complement strand
CTGATATTTTGGCAGGAAGGACAAAAAGTGTACAAATTGATATTGCAATTTTGGAAAACAATATAACTTATATACAACTCACCTAGACCATCTACATATCTGAAATTAACAATATTCTATAATATAGCTAAACATTCCATCCCCTAACAAATTCAATATGATTGACTACCTGGTCCCTGCTAGGCCCCCCCAGAGATTGTCTGCTTTCCACACAGGCTTCAACAGCAATATTATCAAATATATCTTCCCCTATAAGGTCACAGTAGGCCTTGTAGTCATCAAGGCTGATATCTTCCAGACCAATGCCCTTTTCTATGCAATCAAAGACTATTTCACCTACTAGCCTGTGGGAGTCCCTAAATGTCAACCCCTTTTTAACCAGATAGTCTGCCAGGTCTGTAGCATTTAGGAAGCCTTGTCTAGTTGCCCTCAACATATTATCCTTCTTTACCTTAAGGGTTTTCATCATTGGCTTGGCAACCATCAGGGCCTTGGTCCAGGTTTCTACACCATCAAAAAGTGCTTCCTTGTCTTCCTGCATATCCTTGTTATAGGCCAGTGGTAGGGCCTTCATCATAGACAATACAGTCAAGAGGTCTCCATAGACCCTGCCGGTTTTTCCCCTTATCAGTTCGCAGGCATCTGGATTTTTCTTTTGGGGCATCATAGAGCTTCCCGTGCTATAGGCATCATCCATTTCTACAAAGGCAAATTCCTGACTTGACCAAAGTATCAATTCTTCACACAATCGACTCAAGTGCATCATACCCAATGAGCAAGCACTCAGTAGGTCTATAACAAAATCCCTATCACTGACACCGTCCAAAGAATTCATAGTCGGCATATCAAAATCCAGGTCCTCTGCTATCATTTGTCTATCTATGGGAAAACTCGTTCCTGCCAGGGCTCCACTACCAAGTGGCATGGTATTGTGTATGGCCTTCCAAGACTCCAACCTGAGTATATCCCTTCTTGCCATCTCTACATGGGCCATAAGAAAGTGGGCTAGTGATATGGGCTGGGCTCTTTGAAGGTGGGTATAGCCAGGCATTATTGTATCAATATTTTCCTCTGCCTTATCAACCAAGCCCTCAATCCACTCCCTCAATAGGCCTGATAGCTTGTCCACAGACTGCCTGGCATATAGCTTTAAATCAAGGGCTACCTGGTCATTTCTGCTTCTTGCTGTATGTATTTTCTTGCCTAGAGGTCCTATCTTTTCTGTTAATAGGACCTCTATATTCATGTGGATGTCCTCGTGCTTACTTGAAAACTCCACCAAGCCCTTTTCTATATCACTTTCTACGTCTTCCAATCCACTTATTATGATATCTGCCTCTTCCTTTTCTATTATGCCCGTCTTTCCCAGCATTTTTACATGGGCCTTGCTACCCTCTATATCATAGTGGTAGAGTTTCCAGTCAAAAGCGATAGACGAATTGAAGTCTTCCATTATACTGCTGGTATCAGACTGAAACCTACCTCCCCATAACTTTTTCATGTTAGCTCCCTTCTGGGACCTTACTTGCCAATCACTTAGCAAGCAGGTCCTATTAATATAAATATTTTTAGACTTTATCCTAGGTCTAAAATTTTACAATTTATTCTGTATTTTCAATATTTCCATACCTAAAACTCAAATGCCTGTCTAAATATCCAGACCAGCCTTGGCCTTCATCCTTGCATTTGTCTTTAGTGGTAGGGAGAATAGATTTATAAATCCTTCTGCATCCTTCTGATCATATACATGGTCTTCTCCAAAAGTCGCAATCTCCTCGCTATAAAGTGAATATGGTGACTTTATTCCGGCTGGTATGCAGTTACCCTTGTATAGTTTTAGTTTGACCTGACCACTACAAGTTGCCTGTGTTGAGTCTATAAAGGCATCCAAGGCCTGCTTAAGCGGTGTATACCATAGGCCATCATAAAGTAGCTGGGCATATTTAATAGCAATATGAGACTTGAAAGATGCCGTATCCCTGTCCAGAGTCAAGCTTTCCAAAAGTTGATGGGCTTCCATCAGTAGGCTTCCACCTGGTGTTTCATATACTCCTCTTGACTTCATACCTACCAATCTATTTTCTACCATGTCCAAGATTCCAATACCATGCTTGGCTCCGATTTCATTGGCCTTTTCAAGTAGGGCTAGGGGCTCTAATATCTGACCATTTATGGTTACTGGCTGGCCCTTTTCAAAGTCGATAGTTACATACTCTGCTTGGTCAGGTGCATCTTCTGGCCTTGTACATATGAGACAAAGGTCATCAATCGGTTGGTTTTCAGGATTTTCTAGGTCCCCACCCTCATGGCTAAGGTGGAATACATTCCTGTCCATACTATAAGGTCTTTTCTTGGTTACTGGTACTTCTATGCCATGCTCTTTTGCATAGTCTATGGCATCTTCACGAGACTTGATATCCCACTCACGCCATGGGGCTATTATCTTTGTATCCTGGCTAAGGGCTGCTATTGACACCTCAAACCTAACTTGGTCATTACCCTTACCTGTAGCCCCATGACATATATACTGGGCTCCTTCCTTTTTAGCCACATCTACCAAGGCCTTGGCTATCAAGGGTCTAGCAACTGATGTTCCCAAAAGATATTTTCCTTCGTACTTGGCACCAGCCTTGATGACTGGCCATACAAAATCCTTTACAAAATCCTTTTTCAAGTCTACTATATAGCACTTGCTAGCCCCACTTTTTAGGGCTTTTTCGTATACTATATCTAGCTCGTCTCCCTGACCTACATCGCCACAAACTGCTATAACCTCACAGTTTTCATAATTTTCCTTCAACCAAGGTATGATTACCGATGTGTCCAAGCCACCAGAATAGGCCAGAACCACCTTGTTAAGGCTAGTATCCTTTAGTTTATTTTCTAGACTTCCATTATCTTTTTTAACTGATACACTATCTATATTTTTCATATTTTTCCTCCATTTATCCATTTCGGCTTATATATAAGTCATTTCAACTTATCTTTTCAAGCCATATATTTTTTAATCCATATATATTATTTGTATTTTTAAGGTATATACCATCAGTTTAATTCTTTCATACTGCTTTTCATTTATTTTGGCAATACTCATCTCCTTTAAACAAATAAAAAAGCCTCTTGGGCATAATGCCCAAGAGACGAATACTTCCGCGTTACCACTCTTATTGATAGGATATCCATCATCATAAATAATACAAAATACAGTATAGTTTATGCAATAGAAATTATAGGGCGAAAAGCTATCTGCTATCCGGAATCGCAAATAATAAAAAAAGTCTCTTGGACACAAAGTCCAAGAGACGAAAAATTTCCGCGTTACCACTCCTATTGATAGATATACTATCCTCTCAAACCCTTAAGGCGGGAAACCTGCTACAATACTATTATTTCCTGTAACAACCTCAAAAGCTCTCTTCACTTCAAACTTCAATATCGGACTCACACCAGGCTCCGACTCGCTGAAAATTCATCTGAGTTACTCTCTTTATCATCGGCTTTATTTAGTTGAGTATTATTATATTGTTTCTTACTAGTCTTGTCAACACCTTTTTTAATATTTTATTGGGACCTACTTACCAATAGATAAAATATTATAATTTTCAAGCTCATCTTGTAGCAAATAAAATGTCATCATATTTTATCATCTTTATAGGTTTCTAATACCTGTCCTTAGACTCTCTTTCTATCCTTCTCATAGCATCCTTTTTAGCAAGGTCTTGTCTCTTATCATAGAGTTTCTTACCCTTGGCAAGACCTAGTTCTACCTTGACTCTACCATTTTTCAGATACATACTCATAGGAACTAGAGAATATCCCTTTATAGTTGTAGCACCTATCAGTTTTCTAATTTCAGCCTTATGGAGTAGTAGTTTCCTAGTTCTTAGTGGATCCACGTTGTATCTATTTCCCTGCTCGTAGGGACTGATATGAACCTGTTTTAGGAAGACCTCACTGTTATCTACAGATGCATACCCTTCCTTTAGGTTGATCCTGCCCTGCCTAATCGACTTGACCTCAGTTCCTTTTAGCTCTATACCACATTCAAAGACCTCATCTATAAAATAGTCGTGTCTAGCCTTCTTGTTAGTTGCCAGTATTTTTTTACCTGACATTAGTTACCACCCTCTATCATTTCAAAATCTATCTCTCTTGCATCTACATTTACATTGACCAATTCAACCTCAACCTTCTGACCCAACATAAAGGTCTTGCCTGTTCTCTGGCCAACCAAGACACTAGCCTTCTCTACATAGTCATACATATCCTCTAGTGATGACAGTCTTATTAGACCTTCTATACCATTGTCCAACTCCACAAACATACCAAAGCTGGTAATGCTAGATATGTGGCCTACAAATTTCTCCCCAAGCTTGTCTTCCATGTATACTGCCTTATAGTAGTCATCCACATCCCTTTCAGCATCCACTGCCTTCCTCTCCTGAGTTGAAGACTGGTTGGATACAGCCTCAAGTATGGAATCATAGTGGGCCCTCCTCTTATCGTTGAAACATCCGTCTATATTTTCCTTGATAATCCTGTGTATCTGTAGGTCAGGATATCTCCTGATAGGTGAGGTAAAGTGACAGTAGTACTTGGCTGCTAGACCAAAGTGCCCCTCACAACTAGGTGCATACTTGGCCTGTTTCAGGGACCTCAGCATTATAGTCCCTATAGCCTGCTTGGTCTCCTTGTCGTCAATCTTGTTTAGGACATCCTGGAGGTCACCCGGTCTCACTTCTGACCTACCAGTACGCATACTATATCCCCTAGCCTGAACAAAGTTTCTTAGACTCATAATTTTTTCTGGGTCTGGCTCCTCATGTATCCTGTAAACAAATGGAAACTTAAGCCAATAGTAGTGTTCTGCTATCGTTTCATTGGCCAATAGCATAAATTCCTCAATCATCTTGTTTGATGTCCTTCTTTCATATGGGACTATATCAACCGGCATACCTCTTTCATCTAACTCTATCTTGGCTTCTGGGAAGTCAAAGTCAATTGCCCCCCTCTTAAACCTTCTCTTTCTCAATATCTGAGCCAGGTCACCTGCATGCTTGAAACTAGTCAAGAAGTCACTGTATTTTTCCATAAGGTCAGAATCATTATTTTCCAATATTTCACTTACTTCATGGTAGGTCAATCTAGCCTTGGACCTGATTACAGACTTGACTATATCATACTTGACTACCTTGCCATTTTTTGGTTCAACCTCCATGATACATGATAGGCTCAACCTATCTACCATTGGATTTAGTGAACATATACCATTTGAAAGCTTCTTTGGTAGCATAGGTATTACCTTTTCTACTAGGTAGACTGATGTAGCCCTCTTTAAGGCCTCCCTGTCGAGCGGAGAATTTTCTATCACATAGTGGCTTACATCGGCTATATGGACACCTAGCTTATAGTTTCCATTGTCTAGCAAGTCTACACCTATAGCATCGTCAAAATCCTTGGAGTCATCTCCATCTATAGTGTATATCAGGTCATCCCTAAAGTCAGTCCTGCCTACCATCTCTTCATCAAGCACGCAGTCTGGTATATTTTCCACCTGGTTGATGACCTTGGGATTAAAGCCTTCTACCAAACCGTGGGCCCTTACGATCGAATCTATCTCAACATACCTATCGCCCTTTTGACCCAAGACCTCTACTATCTTCCCCTCTGGCTTTTTATCGTCTCCATCTGGCCATACCGTAATCCTGCAGACTACCTTGTCATTATTTTTTGCCCCACTAAAATAGGTCCTTGGTATAAATATATCTCGGTCAAATTTCTTATCATCAACTATCACAAATCCAAATGACTTGCTATCATGGAATAAGCCTACTAGTTCTTGATTGCCCCTGTTTAGTATCTTGACAACCACTCCTTCAGCCTTGTTTTTTCCATAGGCCGGCCTAGTTATCTTGACCAAGACCTGGTCTCCATTAAAGGCACCCTTTCTAGAGTCACCGTCAATAAAAATATCATCTTCAGAGTCATCAGTCACCACAAAGCCGAACCTACTCTTAGTAGCCCTATATATACCCCTCTTCATATCAAAATTTTCCAGGCTCCCCACCTTATTTCTTGAATTTATAAAGAGGTCTCCCGCCTCCTTCATCTCATCTAGCATCTGAAAAAATGCCTGTCTATCTTCTTTAGTTTCAACAAAAACCTGGGCCAATTCGTCCTTTTTCATAGGCTTGTAGGCCGGTTCCATCATCAAATTTATTACATTTTCTTTTATATTCTCTAACATTGTCAACACCTCCTTGTCAACAAAAATATTTCAATTATAGTATAACATATATATGGATTTTTATACAAAAATATCGGCAACATCAAACCATTGACACTGCCGACCAATCTTCTTATCTATTAACTACTTCATTACCATCACAAGCGCTATTGCATTTATAAAAAACAACACTGAAACTATCTTTGTCATCTTGTTCAAAAAGGCTTCTTTACCCTTTGGTTTGAAATAGGCCTGTGAAGAACTATCTTCTATAAATACCTGAGGCTGGTTCTGCTTACTCTGTTGTGGTAAAACTACAATTATCATCACTACACTCAAAAAAATCTGTATAGCCATCAATATATTCCCTAACATCACGTCCTCCTTAAAAATAATCTTTCCATAAAATCCATCATTAATTATAACATAGGCTAAGCCTAATTACAAGGTTTCTTTGACTTTTTGATAATTTTTATAATTTATATATAAAAGGGGCCTAAGATTAGACCCCTTAAAACTCATATTTATCCTAGCAGATTACTTGCTTAGGTTATAGAATGATCTCAACTGTTCGTATCTAGCAGATTCACCAACAATTTCTTCGATTCTTAGTAACTGGTTGTACTTAGCAACTCTATCAGTTCTTGATGGAGCACCAGTCTTGATCTGGCCAGCATTTACAGCTACAGCTATGTCAGCTATAGTAGTATCTTCTGTTTCACCTGATCTATGAGATATAACTGCTGTATATCCTGCTCTCTTAGCCATTTCTATAGCGTCAAGAGTTTCAGTAAGTGTACCTATCTGGTTTACCTTGATTAGGATTGAGTTAGCAACACCAGCTTCAATACCTCTTTCAAGTCTTTCAGTGTTTGTAACGAATAAATCGTCACCTACTAGCTGAATCTTCTTACCAAGTCTTTCAGTAAGTAGCTTCCAACCATCCCAGTCTTCTTCGTTAAGACCGTCTTCTATAGTGATTATTGGGAACTCATTTACCCAACCTTCATATAGGTTTATCATTTCTTCTGAAGTAAGGACTTTGCCTTCTCCCTTTAGTTCGTACTTTCCGTCATTGTACATTTCTGATGCTGCAACGTCCATACCTAGCATAACGTCTTTACCTGGTTCAAGACCTGCACCCTTTATAGCTTCAACGATTAGCTCTAGAGCTTCTCTGTTTGATCCAAGGTTTGGAGCGAAACCACCTTCATCACCTACACCACAAGCTAGTCCCTTAGCTGCAAGAACCTTCTTTAATGAATGGAATACTTCTGCACCCATTCTTAAGCCTTCAGCGAAAGACTCAGCTCCTACTGGTAGGATCATGAATTCCTGAACGTCTACGTTGTTGTCTGCGTGTTCTCCACCGTTTAAGATGTTCATCATTGGGACTGGTAACTGCTTAGCATTTACTCCACCTATATACTGGAATAGTGGAAGACCAAGTTCATCTGCAGCAGCTCTTGCAACTGCTAGAGAAACACCTAGTATAGCATTAGCACCTAGCTTACCCTTGTTTGGAGTACCATCTAGTTCTATCATAAGACCGTCTATACCTGGCTGGTCAAAAGCGTCTAGACCTTCTACTTCAGGAGCTATTATTTCGTTTACATTGTCAACTGCCTTTAAAACACCCTTACCAATGTATCTTTCCTTATCTCCGTCTCTAAGTTCAACTGCTTCAAAAGCACCTGTAGATGCACCTGAAGGAACTATGGCTCTACCTAGAGCACCACTTTCTAGAACTACTTCAACTTCTACTGTTGGATTACCTCTTGAATCTAAAACTTCTCTTGCGTATACTAATTCAATAGCTGACATTATATATCTCCTCTCAACTCTAAAAAATCTTGGACACTGTCCTTACTTATTATAACACAAACCGCTATATTGAAATTTAATTTTTGTACCAATAGACGATTCTTTATTACAAATAAATTGATGGGTAAATTTGTAAAGTTTAATTTATATTTTTAAATTTTATTTTCGCTTATTGCACTCAAAACTTCATTATTAACTTGCTTGTATTTATTTATATAATCAATTTTATTAATTATCCTGTTTGATCAATGAATTTCTTATTTAATCAATGAATGACCTGTCATTTCCTTTGGCTTGTCCATGCCCAACATATCAAGTACAGTCGGTGCTATATCGCATAATCTACCATCTGTAAGCAGGTCACGGTTTTTAAACTCTTCTCCAGCTACTATAAAAGGAACTGGGTTAGTAGAGTGTGATGTGATAGGTCTACCTGTCTCAAGGTCTATCATAAGTTCTGCATTACCGTGGTCTGCTGTGATGATACCACTTCCACCAAGACCTAGGACCTTGTCAAATAGCCTTCCTACACATTCATCAACTGTCTTTATAGCCTTTGCTGTTGCCTCCATACTACCTGTATGACCTACCATATCAGGGTTGGCAAAGTTGACAGCTATAAAGTCGTACTTGTCTTCATCAATTGCAGCTAGTAGCTTGTCTAGTAGCTCATAGGCTGACATCTCAGGCTGTAAATCGTATGTAGCAACCTTTGGAGATGGTATAAGTAGCCTATCCTCCCCTTCGTTTGGTTCTTCTATGCCGCCGTTGAAGAAGAAAGTAACATGGGCATACTTTTCAGTTTCAGCTGCCCTCAACTGCTTCTTACCATTCTTTGCTAGGTATTCACCTAGGGTATTTACTATTTTCTCAGGTCCAAATGCTACATCCACACCTTCTATAGTCACATCGTATGTTGTCATACACACGAATCTTGTTGGAACTAGGTCCCTCTTAAATCCTTCAAAGTCTACATCTACTATAGATCTTGTTATTTCTCTAGCCCTGTCAGGTCTAAAGTTGAAGAATACAACTGAGTCGTCCTTTTCAATCTTTCCTACAGGCTCTAAGTTTTTTGTCATCACTGTAGGTATGATAAATTCATCGTTTACACCAGAATCATAAGATGCCTGAACACATTCAATAGCTGACTCTGATTTTGGACCCTCGCCCTTTACAATAGCATTGTAGGCAGTTTCCACTCTTTCCCATCTCTTGTCCCTGTCCATAGCATAGTACCTACCCGATACTGAGGCAAACTGGCCAGTTCCTAAAGATGTCATATATTCCTGGATTTCCCTTACATATGTAATGGCACTCTGAGGATCTGTATCCCTACCATCTGTGAAGGCATGAACAAATACTCTCTCTAGTCCAAACCTTTTAGCCATATCAATTAAGGCCTTTAGGTGGTCTATATGCGAATGTACACCACCATCTGATAGTAGTCCCATGATATGCAGACTCTTGTCTTTTGCATTTTCCATGGCTGCTACTAGGGCCTCATTTGTAAAGAAGTCACCGTCTTCTATAGACTTTGTAATTCTTGTAAGGTCCTGGTATACTATCCTACCTGCACCTATATTTGTATGACCAACTTCTGAATTACCCATCTGACCATTTGGTAGACCAACATCTAAACCACTGGCCTGAATTAGGGTATGCTTGTATTTTTTAGCTATTTCATCTAGTCTTGGAGTACCAGCCAGTGATATAGCATTTCCTATTTCATTTGGAGTATATCCAAATCCATCCATTATTGTTAAAACTACTGGTTTTTTCATAATACACTTCCTTTACACTACTCGTTTCAATATCCGAGCATATTTTCACTAAACGTTAGAAACTATAGTAGTATTAGAACTTTAATAGTCCTAGATAGTCATCAGCCTTCAATGAAGCTCCACCTACTAGGGCGCCGTCTATATCAGTCTGTCCCATTATTTCAGCTACATTGGCTGGCTTTACAGATCCACCATACTGGATTCTCACCTTGTCAGCAAGATCAGCATATAGGTCCCTTACAACATTTCTTATGTAGGCGATTACTTCGTTTGCCTGCTCAGCTGTTGCAGTCTTACCTGTACCTATTGCCCAGATTGGTTCATAAGCTATTACTACCTTTTCAAGGTCTTCAGCTTTTACATCCTTTAGACCCTTTACTATCTGTCCCTTTACCTTGTCCATTGTAGAGTTTGATTCTCTTTCTTCAAGAGTCTCTCCACAACAAAGTATTGGATTTATACCCACTTCTATAGCTTTTAGAACCTTTTTGTTGCAAGTTTCATCAGTTTCATTGTAGTACTCTCTTCTCTCTGAATGTCCGATTATTACATAATCTATTCCAAGTTCTACAAGGTTGGCAGGAGCCACTTCACCTGTGAATGCACCAGATTCTTCAAAATGCATATTCTGAGCACCTATCTTTATATTAGTTCCCTTAGTTGCTTCTTTTAGGTCCTTTAGTAATGTAAATGGTGCACATATCAATACTTCTGCATCACCTTCAGTCTTACCCTTTACTGCTTCTATAAATTCAAGACCTTCCTTTATAGTCTTGTTCATCTTCCAGTTTCCAGCTATTATTGGCTTTCTCATTTTTATCTCCTTTTTATATGTGGCAGGCTAGACAGGCTAGCCCACCTTTATACACTTATTGTTCTATGATATTATCTCTACAAGATTATGTATATAGCATTATCCCTATAATATTATATCTATAGTTATATTGCTGAATTTACTAAATACTATCTATTACTTGTTGTCAAGTGCTGCTATACCAGGTAGTTCCTTACCTTCTAGGAATTCTAGAGATGCTCCACCACCTGTTGATATATGGCTCATCTTATCTCCAAATCCCATCTGGTTTACAGCAGCTGCTGAATCTCCACCACCTATTATTGTAGTAGCATCTATTTCAGCCATAGCCTCTGCTATTGCCTTTGTACCATTTGCAAAGTTTTCGAATTCGAATACACCCATTGGTCCATTCCATACTATAGTCTTTGCAGATTTTACAGCATCTACAAATAATTCTCTAGTCTTTAGTCCTATATCTAGACCCATTGAGTCTGCTGGTATATCTCTGCCTTCAGTAAACTTTGGCTTAGCATCTTCTGCAAACTTGTCAGCATATACTACATCTATTGGAAGAAGTAGCTTTACACCCTTTTCTTCTGCCTTCTTGATCATGTCAAGTGCATATTCAATCTTGTCATCTTCTACTAGTGATGTACCTATTTCGTGACCCATAGCCTTGAAGAATGTGTATGACATACCACCGCCTATTATTAGTGTATCAACCTTTTCTAATAGGTTGTTGATTACACCAAGCTTTGAAGAAACCTTAGCACCACCAAGGATAGCTAGGAATGGTCTTTCAGGATTTTCTACTGCTGATCCTAAGAAGTCTAATTCCTTCTGGATTAGGTAACCGCATACTCTTTCTTCTAGGAATTCACCAACACCTACTGTTGAGCAGTGGGCTCTATGGGCTGTACCAAATGCATCATTAACAAATACATCAGCAAGTGAAGCTAGTTCTCTTGAGAAGTTTTCTTCGTTCTTAGTCTCCTCAGCCCTGTATCTAGTGTTCTGTAATAGTACTATATCAGAGTCTTCCATAGCAGCTACTGCAGCCTTAGCATTGTTACCAACTACATTATCATCAGCAGCAAATACTACTATCTTGCCTAACATTTCTGATAATCTCTTAGCTACTGGTGCTAATGAAAGTTCTGGCTTGGCCTCTCCCTTTGGCTTACCAAGGTGTGAGCAAAGTATTACCTTAGCTCCGTTATCTACAAGATACTTTATAGTTGGTAGGGCACCAACAAGTCTATTTTCATCAGTTATCTTTCCATCTTTAAGAGGAACATTAAAGTCACATCTCACTAGGCACTTTCTGCCCTTTACCTGAATGTCTTCAATTGATTTTTTGTTTAGCATTGTCATAACAAATCTCCTTTTAAATTAATATTATATTTAAGTCTCTAATCTGAATATTTCCGCTATTACTATTATATCATAAGTGGGATGTTTTCAGACCATCTTGTGTATTATATCGATTTTTTTTATACTTATTTTCAAAAAAGAGGCTTATATAATATAAGCCTCTATTGATAAATCTCTCGCCTTCGTGGCCTAATAAATATTTATTTAAACAAGATTCTTTTATTATTTAGTTGTGCTTCCTACTAGTCCTAATGTTCTTACTAACTGAGAAGTGTAAGACATTTCGTTGTCATACCAAGCAACAGTCTTAACTAACTGCTTACCTGCAACATCCATTACCTTAGTAAGTGTAGCATCAAATAATGAACCGTAGCTGATACCTACTATATCAGTTGATACTAATTCTTCTTCAGTGTATCCAAATGATTCATTAGCAGCAGCCTTCATAGCAGCATTGATTTCTTCTACTGATGTGTTCTTTTCAAGTACACATACTAATTCAGTTATTGAACCTGTTGGTACTGGAACTCTCTGTGCAGCTCCGTCAAGCTTACCTGCAAGTTCTGGTATTACTAGACCTATAGCCTTTGCAGCACCTGTTGTGTTAGGTATTATGTTTGCAGCAGCTGTTCTAGCTCTTCTTAAGTCACCCTTCTTATGAGGGCCATCTAGAGTATTCTGGTCATTTGTATACGCATGGATAGTTGTCATTAAACCTTCAACGATACCGAACTTGTCGTTAAGTACCTTAGCCATTGGTGCAAGACAGTTTGTAGTACAAGAAGCACCTGAAACTACTGTTTCGCTTCCGTCTATTATATCAGAGTTTACATTGTAAACTATTGTCTTAACGTCACCAGTTGCTGGAGCAGATATAAGAACCTTCTTAGCACCTGCCTTTATATGAGCCTCAGCCTTTTCCTTAGAAGTGAATAGACCAGTACATTCAAGAACTATGTCTACACCCATTTCTCCCCAAGGTAGGTTTTCTGGGTTTCTTTCAGATATAACAAGTATCTCCTGTCCATTAACTACGAAAGCACCTTCTTCTTCAACTACTTCACCATTGAATCTACCCTGTGAAGAGTCATACTTTAGTAAGTGAGCTAGCATATGTGAGTCTGTTAAATCATTTATAGCAACTATCTGGAACTTTTCTGGCTGTTCCATCATTTTTCTTAATGCTAATCTACCTATTCTACCAAATCCATTAATCGCAACTTTAACCATTTCATTACCTCCAAAATTTTCTTTATCAATATAGTTAATTGTTTATTTTATTTAAAATTTCCTTTGCACTGTCTTCATCAGTTATCAGTGTTAGATTCTTATTCAGCTTATATAAAGCCGTGAAAGCATCCACTTTTTCAATACCTGAAAATACTGCTATAGGATATTTTGAATTCTTATACATATTCATATCTATTCCGACTGTGTTGAGTTTCATCACTATGTTACCGTCCTTGTCGAAATAATGTCCAAAGGCTTCACCAATCGCTCCCTTATTAAGTAATTGATTGATGTCATCTTCACTTGTACCCCTTCTTCTTGCCATCAAGTCTGCACATCCAAAACTAAATACCATTTTGTCGGCTTCCCTTAGATGCTGGCTAGTAACCATTATGTCTGGAATAGACATTATGACTTCTTTTGCCTCACCTTCAAGCTCATCAGGAACATATAGAAATTCCACCTTTGAGTTTAGTTTCTTAGCTAGGACTGCAGCTACCGAGTTAGCCTGAATATCTATGTCGGAGCCCACACTTCCTCGTGTTGGAAGAACTGTCACATCTTTAAATGAATATTCTTCCTTAATGCTCGTTGCAAGTTCCCTCATAGTACTACCACCTGAGATCGCTACTATATCGTCACTTGCTAGTGTAGATATCAAGTACTTGGCTGCCAATTCAGCTACGCCTTTTATTATGATACTTCTGTCTTCATTGACATTTTTAGATATAGCTACATGCTTGATTCCCAGTAAGTCTCTCAACTTTATCTCAAGATCGGATATTCCCATTACCTCACCCATGACTAGCTCTAGACTTTCAAGTACTTCCTTACCTTCTTCTGTAAGTGTCATTCCTGAAACTGATATGTCAATCATTTTTTGAGATTTTAGGAAGTCAACCTCTGTCCTAGTTGTCCTCTCACTCAGGTTAAGCACATTTGCCAACATTCTTCTACCAATGGGTTGACTGATAGCTATCTGTCTAAGAACTGCATATCTTTTTTCCATCAACTCAATCGCTTGGGGTATAATCTTTTTTTGAACTTCGATTATATTTTTCATATTGCCTCCTTGGATTTCCTACTTGGAAATCTTAATCGGTAATCACCTTAAAGATCAGGTTGATTTTCGTCCCACGTTTACTTATCACGTCCCACAACATTATTATATAATAGCGGGACGCAAAAATCAACACTTATTTTATTTTTTATATATTTTTTTATTTCTATCTCCTTATATTTAACTTAATACACTTAAAAATCCAGTTTAATCAGTACTTTCAAGATTTATATTATCTAATAAATCACAAAAAATAAAGGGACATATATTGACCCTACCTCGTTAATATCCCTTTTTTAGACAGATTAATATCCCTTGTTTGGACAAATTGAGGCCTCTAGTTTAGACAAGTTAGGCCACTTATTTGGACAAATTATACCTCTTGTTTGGACAAAAAAGAACCCACACCAATTTTATGATGTGAGCCTTATATCATCTGGAATTATATTTATTATTTCATCACCTATAAAGGTTTCTATTTCAGCTACAAATTTTATAAAATCGTCCTTGATCTTATCTAGTAGAGGTTCGCTCTCTTTTCCATATTTTTTTATAGCCTTACTCTTAATGTAATCCATTCTCTTTTCTGGACCAACGAAACTCGCTTCTATAACTAGCCTATCAGCTATACACAAGATATCTTCCTCATCCAATGATAGGATTTCTTGATTTATCTTGTGTTTTGTATGGTCTGAAATAACCCTTGATACATCTTCAAGACCAATGGACTTAAGATAATTTGCTCCAACCTTTTCGTGAATTTTGTGAACCCTAGCTATATCGTGCAAGTAACCTGCAGATGCGACCAGTCGTTCATTTATATCCAAACCTTTTTCCTTTAATGCCCTTGCAATAGCATAACCTACTTCACCTACAGCATTACAGTGGCCTTGTACGTGTATTGGCGTCCCATAAACCCTTAATATATCGAAACACTCTGCCTTTGTAGGACAATATTCTTTTGAAAAATAAGTTCCTTTTTCCATACTCATTCAATCAACATTCCTTAACGCCTTTGGACGTAGCTTACAACGTCACATACTATCAATTGGTCAACTTCTTCTGGATTTGCAAATTTAACACTTTTTGTCCCTGATAAGTGACTGTCTTTTGATAGGTAGTCAGATACGACTTCATAAATCCAATCCATAGGCCATGGAACTTTTAACTGACCTTCAATTAACTTGCCATCAACATCATAGACTAATTTCTGGCTCTTTAATTCACAAGGTATACTATCAACATCTCTAATAATAACATCATAAAGTCTATCAAATGTTACATTTTTTTCAACAGGATCATCTATAATATAAGAAACTTCGCTACCCATATTTTTTGCCAACTTCCTGCTGCAGCTAGTTTTACATCCTGTTGAGCAAGTTGCACACATATCACTTTGACCTACTGGGTCTAAACGGTGATAGTTTTTTTCTACAATATGCTTACCCATGTTAAAACTCTCCTTCATCTTCTTCAACTTCAGCGCTAAAATATATACACTGCCACTTACCATCTAAGTATTCTCTTGCAGCCTCAAACATCTCAGATATTGAGTCATAGTCATACCTATCTCCGCTACAATACATATTTATCTTATTTACTTCAATATTCCATTTCTTAGTTTCAAAATCATACCAAACAAGAGTATCATCTGGTTTATTAAAAAACTGGCTTATACCCTTCTCAAATTCTCTTTCAAAATCTTCTACACTTGGATTTACCAATGGTATAAAGACCCTATTTATTTCTAAATCGAAAGTCTTACCGTCTTCTACCCTAGAAGCAGTAAACCTTCCATATTTCTTTCCAATTTTTAATTTATCTCCAGCAATTTTTAGCATATGGCTGACTGCATCTATAACAATAATAAATACATCATCACCCTCTACTGAAAATTTGCCTTCAATCTCGAACATATCATCTTCAAGGTAAAAGTCTACAGACTTTCCATCTGCCTTTATAAAAAATTCTTTATCTTTTATATCCAACATCATAACTTACCACTATCTAAGACCAAAATCCAATAATTCAGGATTCTGATAGATATTTCCCTTTAACTTAAATGTTTCTGATAGGTATGGACCACCCATTGCCATTGATCCATCGTTTCCTATTAGGATAAATCCGGCAACTTCTTCGCTCCACATTATTTGATATGTTCCAGTGTCACTCTCTACCACATCACCTTCGTAAATTTCTTTTTGTTCGTTGTCATACCATCCAGTAGACTGAAGTGGTAATAATTCTACTGGTTCTTCAGGATTTTTAAAATCATATATCAAAACTGCACCAAATGAAAGATAACCATAGATTGTCTTTTCTAACTCAGATGCGCCTTCTTGCTCAAGCTCTTCTGGAGAGTACATCTTCTTATTCTCATCATCCCACGCTCTAAACTTTATTTCTCTCATCTTAATCCCCCCATCTAACACATACCGGTGCCACTATTATAGTGGCACCGATACAAATTAATTATTAAATAGTTTATTTTATTTAAAATACGCCTCTAGCCTTTTGTTCTTTTATTGCATTTAGAACCTTTTCAGGAGTTAGTGGCATTTCTGTAAACCTAACACCGATAGCATCGTATACAGCATTAAATATAGCTGGAATTGTAGGCTGGATTGGACCTTCACCTGATTCCTTAGCTCCGTATGGTGCTGATGGGTCATAGGCATCTACTATGTTTGCATCTATTTCTGGCATATCTAGAGCTGTTGGTAGCTTGTAGTCATGTAGTGATGGATTTAGGAATCTTCCGTCTGGAGCGACCTTCATCTCTTCATATAGGGCCTGTCCCATACCCATACCTATTGAACCATGTACCTGACCTTCAACACTCTGTGGGTTGATAGCTACACCGCAGTCTCCTGCCTCTGTAATCTTAACTACATTTACCTTACCTGTTTCAAGATCTACGTCTACCTCTGCAATCTGAGCACTGAATCCAAATGTTGGAGAGTGTCCTATATTACCACCCTGCTGGATACCCTTTCTTCTTGGAGGAGTAAACTGACCTGTCATTGAAAGTGGTCCGTTTGTCTGGATGTACTGAGATACTACATCTCTCCAAGGAACTCTCTTGTGTGGCTTGTAGATATTGTAGAATTCTCCACCCTGTACTTCAACTTCTTCACCACGGATACCTAACATACCTGCAGCAACTGGCTTAAGTTCAGCATTTACCTTTTCAGCAGCCTGTCTTATAGCCCAACCTGTTGCAAATGTTAGACGGCTGGCAAATGTTCCAAGGTCAAATGTTGATATCTTTGTATCTCTTGGTACTACTGTAACGTCTTCAGTCTTAATACCTAGAGTTTCAGCTGCCATCTGGGCCATTACCATATCTACACCCTGACCTATATCAGTTGCACCACAGTATACTGTTACGTCATTCTCTTCATCAACCTTTATAGTTGCTACTGTATGTGGCTTGTAAGATAGGTACAATGTGTATGATGTTCCTGAAATATAATATCCTCCAGAAAGACCGATACCCTTACCAAATGGTAACTTACCATGCTTTTCTTTGTAGCCTGATCTTTCAACACATTCAGTCAAGCACTTCTTGTATTCTGTATGAGGTACATACATTTTACTCTTAGCAGTGTAGCCTGATTCTGCAGCATTTAGCATTCTTATTTCATATGGGTCCATACCAAAGTGAGCAGCAGCCTGGTCTAGCATCTGTTCCATAGCAAATCTTGGCTGAACTCCACCTAGTCCTCTGAAGGCACCACAAGTAGGCTTGTTAGTATATACTCTCTTACCGTCAAATCTCACGTTTGGTATCACATATGGAATGTGTACCATTGATGCTGTATAGAATAGAACAACTATACCCCATCCTGCGTATGCTCCACCATCCATCAAGTTAGTAAAGTCACAAGCTGTTATCTTACCAGTCTTATCAAATCCTAACTTCATCTTCATGTAGCATGGATGTCTACCATTGTTGGTAGCGAATACTTCACTTCTTTCGTAAGTTATCTTTACTGGTCTACCAACTTTTCTAGATAGTAGGGCTGAACAGAAGTCCGCCTGAGAAGCAACACCCTTACCACCAAATCCACCACCTATTAGTGGAACTGTTATTCTTATCTTGTTTAGAGGCATTTCAAGAACCTTAGCCAACTGCTGGTGAGTATAGTGAGGAACCTGACAAGTTGCATATAGGTGTAATTTACCTGTAGCAACATCATAATCTGCAATTGCAGACTGTGGTTCTATAAATCCATGGTTTACATATGAAGAATAGTAATCCTGTTCTAACACATAATCTGCTTCTTCTAATGCCTTGTCTGGATCTCCATATACCTGAACACCTTCATAAGATATATTATAAGGTGAATCTTCATGGATTCTAAGGTCATCTCTCTTTACAGCCTCTCTAGGGTCAACGATAGCTTCTAAAACATCGTATTCTACTTCGATTAATTCTAGGGCTTTTTCAGCTATTTCTTCAGTTACAGCTGCTACTGCCGCTACTGGTTCTCCCCAGTTTCTAACTTTTCCTACAGCAAGAGCGTGTTCATTGGCATTATGAGGAACTATACCATAAGGAATTGGACAATCTTCTCCAGTTATAACCCCTAGTACACCCTCAAGTTCCATAGCCTTGCTATAATCTATTTTAACTATATTAGCATGTGCATGCTTACTTCTAAGTAATTTACCATATACCATTCTTGGAAGAGTCAAGTCGTCTGTATAACGAACCTTACCCTTTACCTTATCAGGACCATCAGGTCTACGGATGCTTCTACCTACTTCAGTAAATTCTTTAGTATAATCCCTGTAGTTGTTGTATCTGTTTGATACTTCATACATCTTTCCCATCTTACTTAGCCTCCTTTTCTGCAACTAAATTTGCATAAGACTCTATAGCATCAATGATTTTGACATATCCAGTACACCTGCATGTGTTACCAGAAATAGCAGTCTTTATTTCTTCCTGTGTAGGGTTTGGATTTCTGTCTACCAAGGCCTTAGCTGATAAAATCATACCTGGTGTACAGAATCCACACTGTACTGCACCATGATCTAGGAAGGCATCCTGAATTGGGTGTAGACTACCATCTTCGTTAGCTATACCTTCAATTGTAGTAATTTTCTTGCCAACACTTGCTACTGCAAGCTTTAGACATGATAATTCTGGTTTTCCATCTATAAGTACTGTACAAGCGCCACAGTCTCCTTGACCACAACCCTTTTTTGTACCAGTTAATCCAACAGTTTTTCTAATTACGTCTACTAAAAGTTCCATTGGAGTAACAACAACATCATAGTTCTGATTATTAATATTTAAAGTGATTAATTGTTTCATTTCTATGCCTCCATTGCCTTATTATATGCTTCTTTAGTCAATCTTCTAGCTAAAGCTCCTACTACTTCTTTTCTGTACTCAGCAGTTGCTCTAACATCTGTAATTGGTTTAGCTTCGCCCATAGCAGCCTGACCAACCTTTTCAATCAACTCATCATCCAATACTTTTCCAACAAGTAGAGCTGGAACAGCTTCAGATACAAGAGGCTTTGGAGCCACAGAACCCATTACTAGCTTGATATTCTTGATAGTTTTCTTATCTTCTTCTAGCTCAAGGTTTACTGCCATATTAGCAGCATCTATTTCCATAGCATTTCTTAAACCTATACATCCATATCTTGCAGCAGAATTAGCTGCAGGAGCATGTATTATGAATTTTGTAATCATCTCATCGCTATCTAAAACGTTCGCACGATTACCTACGATGAACTCTTCAATCTTTAAAACTCTCTGTCCTCTCTTGCTTTCAATAACTACATCAGCATCTAATGACACTAATGGTGAAGTTGTCTCACCACATGGAGAGCAGTGTGCTATATTTCCCCCTATAGTTGCCATTGTTCTCACCTGATAAGAACCTAACTGGCTTGCTGCATATGTTAACACGCCATAGTCAACTGCAAGCTCTTTAGAGTTTTCAATGTCAGCTATTTTAGTACAGGCCCCTATTTCAACGCCATTATCAGTAAATTTTACGCCTGCCAACTCTTCAACATCAGCAATGTTGATAATGTTTTCCGTTTCCATCATCTTTTCCTTAAGCATGATGATTAGATCTGTACCTCCAGCGAGCATTTTTGATTTGTCGCCAATAGTTGCCAGCAAATCTAAGACCTCTGCCTTAGTCTTAGGTGCATGGTACTGAAAATTACATAAAATATTCATTCTTTACGCCTCCCTTTTAAATTTACGCTTTCGCCTTTTGAATGAAATATTCTTTCATAAAAATGAATTTGTGCGTTATTTCAATTCAATTATATAATAAGAATATGAATTTTACAATTGTATTTCGTTAAAAAAGTAATTTTCTTTATCACGATGCACCTATATTTTGCAAACAATTATGTCAATATTTAATTTTCTATAAAAATAAGCTTTTCTTTATCAATGGAAATGCTTATTAGTTCACTAACAAATAAATTATTTTTATTTTCTAATCTATTTATTTTGATACAATAATTTTTTTGTGGATTTTTTACAATTTTAGACTTATCAAACCTATTTTGAACAGAAAAATAGACGCTGGTCATATCCAGCCCCTCGTAAATACGCTCTACTTTTGCATCCAAAATAAAACTAGATTCCTCTACATCTTTATTGTTTTTATCTATACTTTGTGAATATACTATCTTAAAATCCCTATCTCTAACACCTATATACTTGATCTTATTTTTAAACTCTACAAAATCAATAATTCTATCTTTAACATCCAAACGTTCATAGTCATCTCTTGTAATTCTAGTATCGAGGTCTGGTATTTTTATACTTGAATCCTGGTCTACTTCTACAGGTAAGATATTTGTTACACCAACCATCTTCGCTCCCTCGAAAGTTTTAGGTCTAGAAAAAACTTCCTTTGTTTTTCCTTGCTCCACAACCATACCATTATGGATTATAATCAATTCATCACTAAACCTATAAATTTCGTCCCTACTGTGTGAAACCATTATAACCATTCCCTCATAATCAGATAGCATATCTTCAAGCTCTATTTGAAGCTTGTCCTTTAGGTCGTTATCCAGTGCCGAAAAAGGTTCATCTAGAAGGATAAGCTTGGGCTCGTATGCCATAATTCTTGCCAGAGCAACTCTTTGCTGCTGTCCACCTGAAAGATTTCTTGGCATCTTATCTTCAAGATTATCTATACAGAATTTTTTCATATACCTATCTGCCTTGTCCCTTTTATACTCCTTGCTTCCGCTTAGAACTACTTCAATATTTTCCCTTACAGTCATATTAGGAAACAAAGCATAATTCTGAAACATGTAGGCTACATCTCTCTTTTGGGGTATCACATCGATTTTTCTAGAGCTATCAAAAATGGTCTCTCCATTTATCTCTATTCGACCTTGGTCTGGACTTATTATGCCCGATATGTATTTGAGTAGCATACTCTTTCCAGCACCAGATGCTCCCAATATGCCTATTCTCTTAGCCTTAGTTTTCAAAGAAATATCCATACCAAAATTATTTAAATCTGACTTTATATCAATCGATAAACTCTTCATTTCCTTCTACCATCCATTTTTAATATTGTACTTTATCCACAACAAATTTAATATTATTCTTAAGTCTCAACAAATTTAATATTATACTTAAGCTGCAACAAATACGGTTACTTTTTACTCATTGTTACATTGGCAGAATAAATTATGACAAAAGATATTATCAAAACTATTACTACCCAAATACCGGCCTTCAGATAATTACCGTCATTTATCACCATAGCTATTGTCTGTGAAATAGTTCCTGTTTTTCCCTGTATATTTCCAGCAATCATAGAAGTTGCACCGTACTCTCCCATAGCCCTTGCAAAGCACAAAATAGAACCTGACATTAGCCCCGGCTTTGAAACAGGCAATAAAATCTTATAAAAAATCTTTTTTTCACTTATCCCAAGGGTTCTTGCTGCATATACCAGATTTTTATCAACTTGTTCAAAAGCTGCCCTAGCATTTTGGTACATAAGAGGTAGGGCAATCACAGTAGCAGCAATAACACATCCTAACCATGTCTGAAGAACTGATATATTGAAGTTTTCAAGTAGGAAGCTCCCCAAAAATCTCCTCTTGCTAAATACTATAAGCAAGATAAAGCCGGCTACAGTAGGTGGCAATACCATCGGCAAAGACATGACCCCATCTAAAAAAGCCTTTCTTTTTTTACTAAAAGACATGGCTTTTTTAGCGAGATACACTCCGATGAAAAAAGAAATTATCGTAGCTACGATTGCTGTCTTTATAGATATAATCAAGGGACTCCAATCCAATTTTGTAAATATTTCAACTAAATTTTCCAATGTTCAATCGCTCCTCAATTTAAAGATCAATATCAACAGCATCAATTTCTGAATTAATCAACCTTAAATCCATATTTTACATATACCTTTTTTGCCTTATCACTTGCTAGGGCCTGGTATAATTTTTCTATTATTTCTTCTCTATCCTTGTTATCTTTTTTAGATTTAATTTTTGCTATAGGATACTTAATCTTTCCTGTCTTTTCAAGGTCTATTCTAGATATAACCTTGACATTTTCATTTCTCTTAGCATCACTAACATAAGTAAATCCAACTTCTGTAGCCTTTTCTGCAACAGCGCTTAGGGCTGAGCTTACATTGTCCTTTTCACTGATTGTAAGTCCACCTAAGGCTTGTGAAACTACATTTCCTTCAATTGCCTTTATAGTCGCCTTATCAGCATCCTTGGCTACAGACTTTATAATTCCTTCACTTATTAGGGCCTTTCTAGCATAGTAACCAGCTGGAACACTTCCGTATGGTAGGGCTATACTCTTGGCATCTTTGATATTTTCTAGCCCCTTTACCTGACCATCGTAGTCCTTAGATGCTATGATAGCTAACTGGTTTTCCAAAAGATCTTTAGTAGAATTTTCTACAATCAAACCTTTCTCTTTTAGTTCTTCAACTTCCTTAGTAGAGGCACTCAAGAATATATCACAGTCAAACCCCTCTAGAATTTGACTCTTTAATTTGCCAGAACTATCGGCATTCACCACTACTTTTACGCCTTCATTTTCAGCCTCAAAGTCCTTTACTATTTCTCCTACTGCGTCAGTTAGGCTGGCAGCTATAAACAAGTTCACATTTTTAGGTTCTTCTTTTTTTGTCTCAGTTTTTGAACAGGCTGTCATTGTCGTAGTTAAAATTAAAACCATAGATAATAAAAAGCAGATTGTTGTTAATTTTCCTTTGAATAATTTTTTCATTTTGATCCTCCAATTCTTTTACAACTATTAATTCACTTTATTTGATTACTAGTTCTTATTCATTATGTATATTTAGCCGATTACATATAAGCATTAAAACTTGATTTTAAGCCTTATACATATAAATATTAAAACTTGGTTTTAAGCCCTATACACGAAAATTTATCTTATTTCCTAGCACATTCAGTTGCTGTTCCCTTTAGTATACCCAGTCCATGCTCTAAGTTTGGTAGGAGAAATTCAAGTGCCTCTGTAACAGCCTTTGGGCTTCCTGGTAGGTTTACTATAAGAGTACGCTTTCTAATTCCGCTGACAGCCCTAGAGAACATAGCCCTCTTTGTATACTGCATTGAATATGCCCTTATAGCCTCTGCTATACCATTTGCCATCCTATCACATACTGCATTTGTAGCTTCTGGAGTAACATCCCTAAGGGCAAAACCTGTACCACCTGTTGTTATTACCAGGTTTACCTGTCTCTGGTCAGCCAACCTCATCAACTGTTTTTCTATAATAGGTTGTTCATCTGGGACTATTATTTCTTCCTTTACTATAAAGTTATTTTCCCTTAGACCTTCTGTGATTATAGGACCACTCTCGTCTTTTCTCAGGCCTACTGAACCCTTGTCACTCACTGTTATAACAGCTGCTGTAAGAGGTCTATTAGGATCAGCCGGTATAAGTTCTACCTTGTCACCAACTCTTATCTCTCCACCGACTATTACCTCTGTAAATACACCCTCTCTAGGCATTATACAGTCACCAACTGCGTGGAATATTGCACAATGTGAATGACATTCCTTACCTATCTGGCTCAACTCTAGTATTACATCTCCTATTTTAAACCTAGTACCTATTGGCATTGACCTAAAATCGTACTCATCTATTATTATGTTTTCTCCAAATGCACCAAGCTCGACATTGGCTCCTCTTTTTCTAAAGTCCTCTATCTTGTCATACGAAAGAAGACTCACCTGCCTATGCCATTTGCCTGCATGGGCATCCCCTTCTATACCGTGGTTTTCCACAAGCACCGCACTTTCAACCTCAGTCTTTTGAGTGCCCTTCTTTTCACTTGTACATATCCCTATTATTTTAGCCATACTGCTATTCCTTCCTAATCAAACTTTTATATTCTAGATTGAACTTATATATTCTAGTTCTATCCACCTATCTGTGTCATTTTCTTTAATTCTGTTATGCTATTTTTGTCCTCAAAAGAGTGCATTTCAGGTTTTTCTAATATGCTGTTTACAAGCATGTCATAAACTCTATTAGGATCTTTTTCCCTCAAGGCATCTTTCAAACTTATCTTCTTGTCAAAGCATAGGCAGGACTTGATGTCACCCGTTGATGTCATCCTAATCCTATTGCAAGAATCACAAAACTTGCCATGTATTGCACTTATAAAGCCTATTGCCCCCTTAAATCCGTCTATATTATAGTATTCAGCCGGTCCATTTCCATGCTTTTTGTTGTCTTTAGTGACATTTTCAAATGTATCCATTAGTATCTTTTTCAAATCTTCATTTGATACTAACATAGATTCAGCTCCAAGACCTATTGGCATCATCTCAATGAACCTAACATCTATAGGGTATCTCCTAGCAAAATCAATCAAGCTAATAAAATCTTTTGAATAGTCCTCATCGTGTAGGACAGAATTTATCTTGACCCTTATACCCTTTTCTATAGACTTTTCTATAGCTTCAAATACCTTATCGATTTCATCAAAACCAGTAATTTGCTTATATTTTTCCCTATCAAGGGTATCAAGGCTTATATTTATAGACCCAACACCTGCCTCAACAAGCCTGTCCAATTGTTGGCCAAGTAGGACACCATTTGTTGTCAGTGTTACTTCATTAACCCCATCTAGGTCGTATATCTTCCTAATCAATTCATGACAATTTTTCCTGACAAGTGGTTCACCGCCTGTAATTTTAAAATTCACTATGCCAAGCTTGATAGCCTCCCTACAGACCATTAGTATTTCATCAAAAGACAAAATATCATCATGCGAACATAGGTCTATCCCATCTGGCATACAGTACCTACAACGGAGATTGCACCTATCAGTAATAGAAATTCTCATGTAATCTATCTTTCTATTAAATAAATCTATCAAGATAATCTCTACCTTTCCCAAACTCCACTCTTACCACCGGTTTTCTTCATGAGTTTGATATCTGATATTTCCATGCCCTTGTCTATGGCCTTGCACATATCATAGATTGTCAAAAGGCATATATTTACCCCTGTTAGGGCTTCCATTTCAACACCTGTCTGACCAAGAGTTTTTACGCAACAAGTGCTTGTTATTTTATAGTTCTCTTCATCAAGGGAAAAGTCAATCTCCACCTTGCTCAAGTTTAGGATGTGGCAAAGCGGTATCAAGTCTGAAGTCTTCTTTGCTCCCATAATTCCAGCTACCCTTGCAACTCCAAGGACATCTCCTTTTTTCATATCTCCCTCTTTAACCTTTAGGAAACAATCCCTTGACATCTTTATGCTACCAACTGCAATAGCCTCTCTAAGGGTTTCATCCTTGTGGCTGACATCTACCATAATGGCATTGCCATTTTTATCAAAATGTGTAAAATCGCTCATATTTTCTCCATTCTCAACAATACTATCTACCAAATGTACACTTAGGGAATACACATACATCGCATTCAAGACAGAGTCCACCTTCACCTAACTCTGCTATATCTTCTGCTGTAACCTCATCATCTGCCATAACCCTTGGTAGTATAAGGTCAAATATAGTTCTCTTGGCATACATTACGCATCCTGGAAGCCCAAGGATTGGAATAGTCTTATCACTACCATTTTTCCCATAATAGGCAAGCAAGAACATTGCACCCGGAAGTACTGGAGCTCCATAAGATATTATATCTGCACCTGTATTTTTAATAGCCAAAGGAGTCTTATCATCTGGGTCTACACTCATACCACCAGTACATACGACCATGTCTGCTCCCTTTTCTATCAATTCTAAGATGGCCTTTGTAACCTTCTTATCATCATCTTCAAGTACAATATGTTCAAACATCTCTCCACCGAACTCAGCTATCTTGTCTATGATAACAGGAGTAAATGTGTCCTTGATTCTTCCATAGAAAACTTCATTTCCTGTTGTAACTACACCGACCTTTTTACCCTTGAATTCCTTTATCTCAAATATAGGCTGGCCAGATGTCATACTATTTATCTGGTCTCTCACTCTTTCCATTTTTTCTTTTTCTATAACTAGAGGTATAATCCTTGTTCCAGCTATCTTGTCCCCCTTGTGAACTGGGAAATTGCTGTGTATGCTGGCTATCATCATTTGACCGAAACTATTGACAGTCTTTAGGGCTTCTCTGTTTATCTTTAATAGTCCATGACAGTCAGCGGATAAGTTTATCTTACCCTCCTTAGGACCTGTACGATTCATATGATCGTTTATACATAAGGAACAGAGAATTTCTGCTGCTTCATTTTCATGAAGCATATTATCGTCATTTTCCCAAATATACAAGTTATCCTTTCCTACGCTCAATAGGACTGGTATGTCTTCTTTTCTTACTACATGCCCTTTTTTAAAGACAGTGTCTTTTGTTACGCCCTTTATAATCTGTGTTATATCATGGCAAAGGACTGCTCCCTCTGCGTCTACTGTTTTAATTATCTTCATGTCTATCTTTTGCCCTTTCATTTATTAATTGACCTGCAATACTGATAGCTATCTCTGCTGGAGTCTCAGCATCTAGAGGAATACCTATAGGTGCTGTTATTCTTGCCAAGTCCTTGTCATTGTAACCGTCATTTCTAAGCTTTTCCATTACCCCTGCAGTTTTTCTCCTAGAACCTATAACCCCAATATATCTGGCTGGTGTCTTTAGGACTTGACGCTGGATAATATAGTCATCCTTGTGGCCCCTAGTCATTATACATATATAGTCGTTCTCGCTTATCTCTTCACATAGGTCAGACAGGTCTTGCATATCGACTATCCTGGTAGATACTACTCCTTGGAATAATTCCTTTTTAGAAAAGTCCTCCCTATCTTCAAGGACGATACAGTTAAATCCAATTCTGTGAAGTGTCGGTACTAGCTGTTGGGCTACGTGTCCTCCACCAAATATATATACCTTCGAATTTTGGTTGATTTTTTCAATAAAATACACACTTGAATCAAGCTTATACTTCCTTGATTTTCCATCTAGGTGTTTGAGTACTTGTTTTGGATATTCATCCCCTGATTTTTTGCCATCTCCCCTTACAATTCCCATTGAGGGTTTAGCACCATCAGTTATATCCATTATCAACCAAATATCTTCATCCTTTTCAAATCCATCCAAAACAAATTTTATCATCTCTTTTATCTTTTCGTCTTGACCTGATATATACTGGAAAAAACAAGCTACATCACCGCCGCAAATCATGCCTAGGTCCTGTACTTGATTTTGTCTAAGCATATAGCTCTCATTAAAAGATTTCTTTGTCTTTAGAACTTCTTGGGCCTTTTGCTGGCATAGGTACTCGACAGCACCTCCACCAATTGTCCCGCATATTCTCCCTTTTTCTCCTACAATCATTCTGGCTCCTGCACCCCTTGGTGTTGAGCCAGAACTAGCAGTAACACTGACCATAGTAACATCTCTACCGGCCATCAATTCATCATTTAACAACTCAAAAAACTTCTTCATATTATCTTAATCTCCCTTGGGAACGACCCCAATTTCCAAACACTTAAACTCGCCATCATCAAACTCAAAACAGTTGTATGATGCATATGGCTGCTTAATAGCTCTTGAAGTTCTTATATCAGAACCTGTAACCCTTGCAACAAAGGCACAATTAACCCCTGCATGTGCAAGGCAAATAACATCTCCCTCAGAATTATTCATTATATTCAAAAGGGTATTTTCCATTCTATCTAAGGCGTCTAAACGCCTCTCTCCCCCTAAGGGTTCATCTCCTAGCTCTTTGACTATGTCCTTTAGGGGAATCCCTTCCCATTCTCCCATGTCAATCTCCATGAGTCCTGGATCTATTTTTATTTCTATATTTCCATCAGAAATTATTTTTGAAGTGCTAATACACCTCGTCAAGGGACTTGAATATATACAGGATATATCCTTTTTAGAAAAAAAATCCCTCAATTTTTTACTTTCATCTATTCCACGCTCTCCAATATCTATATCAGTCCTACCAATACAGAGCTTGATATCATCTTTAAAATCTGGGTATGCGTGTCTAACAAGATATAATTTTCTCATAAGCTACTAAACTCTCAATCCCATCGCAAAATATTTTTTGTACTTCTTTTCCATTTCTTGACGCATCTCACTCATTAGCTTCGAGTAATTTTCAACTAGTCTTATACCTTCTCTAGTAAGCGAAGAACCACCACCGCCAGTTCCCCCAGTCCATTTTTCTACAACCGGAAAACCTAGCTCTCTCTCAATATCCTTAATAATCTTACTTCCCTTTGAATATGAAATACCAACACTAGAACAAGCTTGTTGTATTGATTTATGTAAATCTATATTAATCAATAGGCTACATGCAGTTTCATCAAAGAAAACCTCTCTAGCCTTAAGCTTGACCTCAACTTGCGGACCAACTGGATAACCGTTTCCCCTCCTATAATTCCATTCAATTAGTTCGTGGTATTCTTCTGGTGTATCTATATCAAAATACACAGCCTCATCATCCACTTCAACATTTGTTATAGGTGAATCGTAGTTTTCCATGGCCCCTCTCAAGCCGTCCACACCACTGTAATTAACTAATGATTTGGCGAATTCATTAGATACGATGATGGGATGGCCTGGTTGACCATTAAATGTAGTTCTCACTAATTCAGAATCAATACTCAAAACCTTCTTCAATGTCTCTTCTAAAATGGCAGGCAGATCCATAGGCATTATCAAAATTCTATCGCACAAATTCATAACATCGTTAACACCTAGGAGTACAGAATCAAACATCTGTGTTTGTGAGTATTTTTCATTTTTAACATATCTGATATCATCATAGAATATACTTTTCTTGAGTTCATCAGACCTGTGACCAACTACCACAGTTATCGGGTCAATATTCATTTTCTTCAACTTGGTTATTGTGTGGTTGGCTACTGTAGAATCTCCAAAAGGCAGGGATGGTTTAAATGCCTTCATTCTGGAAGATAATCCAGCCGCTACTATTACAGCTCCTGTTTTTTTCATAAGCTTTATCTCCAAACAATTATTATAGCGTTCGTTTTTTAAATAACTAACCCTTTTTAATTATATCACGATAAAAAGTTATTGTAAATATATTCAGTTGGTATTCGTATAAAAATTAATGGGACATCAGCATAGCCATGTCCCATTTTATAAACTATATATTTTTTCTTTTTGAAGAACTTAGGTAACCTAGCTCTTCCCTGTATTTTGATACAGTCCTTCTGGCTATATCAAAGCCCTTTTCCTTAAGCATACCCTCTATCTTTGAATCACTTAAAGGTTTACGCTTGTCCTCACCATCTATTATCGTCTTTATCTCATCTTTTACAGTATCCGTAGATATATCCTCACCATCCCTAGACTCGTAAGCACCTGTAAAGAACCTCTTTAGTTCAAACAGCCCCTTGTTTGTCAGCATATATTTGTCGTTTACCCCTCTTGAGATTGTAGATATGTGTAAATCAAGCTTGTCTGCAATATCAGCCTGAGTCATAGGCTTTAGCCTTCCATTATTCTTAAAATAATCATATTGGAACTCTATTATAGCATTGGAAATAGATACTATTGTATTACCTCTTTCTTCAATATCATTTATCATACTCTTAGCTGAATTCAACTTCTCTTTTATGTATTTTTTTACTTCCTCATCATCACTTGTCAAAAGAAGATCCTTGTAATACTGGTTTATAGATAAACTTATGTTACGTTCTTTAAATGACTTTACCATAGGCTCTCCATCCTGGTACTCCACAATTACATCAGGAAAGGCATACACTATATTTGTTCTAGCGTATTTTTGAGCTGGTCTAGGATCCAAAGACCTAATAATATTGATATATCCCATGACCTCATCCCTAGTAAATTTGTAACGAGATGACAGATAAGATATATTTGAGTTAGCTATTAAGTTTAGGTCATTTAGGACCATTTGCTCCAACTGCTTGTCGAATATATACCTATCCCTCAACTGAAGAATAATGCACTCCTGAAGGTTTCTAGCACCTATACCTGCTGGCTCTAAACTGTGTATCATTTTTATAGCAGACAGTACAATTGACTTGTCTACACCAAATTTGTTAGCTAGATCCTCCTCTTTTTCTCTTAGGTATCCATCATCATCTAGGCTATCTACCAAATAGTGGCATATTTTCCTCTTTGACTCATCCATTTTAATAATATTTATTTGGCCATGCAAACTATCATATAGACTGTCATAGTCTGTAGTCATATTCTCAAAATCATAGTCTGAGTCATCTTGATAGTCAGATTCATTCCTATCGTAACTAATAGTCCCTCTTTCGTTTTTAAAGTATTTCTCCCAGTCGATTGTATCTTTCTTTATTTCAACATCTAAGACAGGATTTGAAAGAGAAAAATTCTCTAATTCCTCTTCCAGCTCTTGTCTACCCATGTTAAGTATCTTAAGTGATTGCACCAAATTATTGGATATATTGAGTTTCAATGTTTGTGTTTGTTGAATTTTATTTGAAATCATTTTTACCTCCCTAATATCCCTGACTGCCCTCTATCATTATAACCCATTTACCAAATAATTTGTTATACAATTTTATCCTAATAATCATAAATAGTATACCAAATAAATAATCCCCTTGTAAATCAATACACAGGGGACTACTTAAGAACTATTGTACAGCATAAATTCTTTTAATATGACTATTTATATACTATTAATTATTGTATAAATAACACTATAGTGCATAGCCTACAAAATATAGAATTTTTACTTATATATATTTTTAACTACTGAATCTGAAACACTAGTCTGACCACCAACTAATATTAATTTCTCTATCTGGTTGGCCTTTACAAATGCGTTAAGTTCAGGATTTGAATTTACCCCATCTACAAGTACAATTGGGCTATTCATATTTGAAGTAGCAACACCAGCTGCTAGGGCATCTGCTGCTATCTTTCCATTTGCTACCATAAGTGACTTGGCTTCTGGATAAGCAACCTTAGCTACTGCCACTGATGTAGCATATCTACTCTTACCTGCTATTCTTACAGATTCTTTTGCCTTTACAGATGACTTCACTGAATCACTAACAGAGTTTGTTCCACCTACTACAGTAAGTCTTGCAAGTGACCAAGAATCTAGGGCCTTTAGAGTGTCTGCTGGTATATTGTTGGCTTCAGCAAGAACTATTGGAGTTGTGTCCTTTACAGCTAGTGATGATACTGCTAGGGCATCTGCTGACTGCTTACCATTTACAAGAATTGCCTGGTCTTTGTTTGTAGACTTTTCCCTAACTTTCTGGGCGATTGCTAAAGATGTAGAATATCTGTTGCTTCCTGCAATTCTCTCTACCTTTAGACCCATAGCTACTAGCTTTGTTTCTACCTGAGGTGATACAGACCCATTTCCACCTGCTATAATTACATTCTTAGCGCCTAGTCTCTTGATTTCATTTTCAGCCTCAGTCTTTAACACATTAGCTTCTGTAAGTAGGATTGGAGCCTTGTTAAGTGCTGCTAGTGGTGCTGCTGCAAGGGCATCTGCTTCTTTTCTACCATTTGCAAGTACAACTGTGTCAGCTGACTGGTAAGTACTTTCGCTTATTTTTGCAGCAGTAGCAAATCTATTGCTACCAGCTATTCTACTTACCTGGGCATTTGCACTTGGCTTTTCTTCACCTACTTTTTTAGCCTTTGAGTAGTCAAGTTTTATTATTGCCTTCTGAGATCCTGCTCCCTTTTTGATCTTGTCATATGATCTTGCTCCATCTGATGCAATAGCATCCATAGCATCAACTTCAACATTTATGTATATTGAATCTTCCTTCTGAGTATTTCTCTCTATCTTAATTATGCTTGGGAAGTCTCTGTCCTTACCATCTAGCCCCTTGTCTTTTACCATTTTTTCTACTGTAACTGGCTTAGTAGAACTATCAAAACCTGATTCATATACGTTCATGCCCCATAGGTGACCAAACATTCCCATAAAGCTAAGCCCCTTTACTTGTATGTATATTGTAGACTTTCCATCTTTTTCAATAACCTTGGCATTTCCAACAATAGCCTTATTGCCCATGGATTCCTTATCTTCATTTGCATGCTTTAGGTAAATAGGCACGCTATATTCTACAGCTGCATTTGCAACTTCATCTGCGCTTATATTACCTGCAAAACCAGCCACACTAGTAGCTGAAGCCACTGCCATTGTAGCACACATAATTGTCTTAAAATTCTTATTCATAGTTCTACCTCCCAATTTTGTTAATTATACATTAATATTTTTAAATTTTTTATATGTAAATACATACTGTATTTATATTCAATTATCTTTGTTCTCAATATTGCTTGATATCTATCAAGATTAATTTCTAAACATTCATTATTACTTTTTCGCCATCAAGGTTAATAATTTTCAGGTGTACACCATATAAGTCCTCTATTACTTTTTCTGTTATAACCTCTTTGGCATCCCCCTTTACAAGGACCTTACCATTTTTTAAGCCTATAATCTCATCTGAATAGTACATTGCTTGGTTGATATCATGTAGGACCATTATAATGGTAATACCTAGGTCCCTATTTAAGTTTCTTATCAACTTTAGGGTATCCAACTGGTACTTGATATCAAGGTATGTTGTAGGTTCATCCAAAAATAATATCTTAGTCCCTTGAGCCAGAGCCATAGCTATCCAAACTCTCTGCTTTTGACCACCTGATAGCGAGTTTACTGTCCTATCCTTAACAGGTCCAAGGTCTGTAACATCCATTGCCCAATCTATCATTTTTTCATCATCATCAGACTTAGCCTTCATCATCACCTGGTATGGAGTACGTCCGTAACTGACCAACTGCCTTACTGTTATATCATTGGCAACCTTGTTGTACTGGTGGACTATAGCCACCTTTTTTGCAAACTCCCTATTGGTCATAGAATCTATCCTTCTATAGCCAAGGGTCACTTCCCCTATCTTGGGCTCTAGGTTTTTGGTCATCAAATAAAATAAAGTAGACTTACCACAACCATTTGGTCCAAGTATGGTTGTAATCTTGCCATCTGATATCTTAAATGATATATCATCTAGAATTAGGGGCGAATTTTTCGAATATGAAAAACTTAAGTTCTTAACTTCCAAAACTATCTCCCCCTCTTCTAAGTAATAATATAAAGAATGGACCACCTACTACAGCACATATAATTGCTGCAGGTATTTCATATGGGGCAAACATAGCCCTACCTACTGTATCGGATAGTAAGAGCATAACTGCACCCAAGAGCATTGTATATGGTAGTTTAACCTTGTGGTCACTACCCACCAATAACTTGGCTATATGAGGGACAATAAGCCCCAAAAAGCCTATTACACCAACTGTGGCTGTAGATATACTTACTATAACTATTGCCACAATCGCAACTATAAATCTATCCCTATCGACATTCACACCAAGACCCCTTGCAGTTTTATCTTCAAGAGATAGGATGTTACACTTTTTAGCAAGCAAAAATGCAACTATAAGTCCTATCAAGACATACCAGAATAGGAGATTTACATCTGCCCATGTTTTCTGGGCTATATTGCCCTCTACTATAGATTGGACTCTAGACAGGCTCGCCCCCTTGCCAACTGAAGCCTTACAAAATTCAGACAGGCCTGAAAAAGTCATATTAAGGGCAACACCCACAAGTATCAATTTCACTGGGTTGGCTCCACCATCCCAAGCTAGAAGGTATATCAACAAGTAGGCAGCAAGTCCTCCAAGAACAGCAAAAAAAGGTATTGAAAAATACATAGCTGGGAAGAATGAACTTATTATTACTGCAACAAAGGATGCTGCTGATGATATACCGATTATACCTGGGTCTGTCAGAGGATTTTTCATCACTGACTGTAAAAGGGCTCCAGATGTTGATATAGCAGCCCCTGCTAACATAGCTATTATGACTCTAGGAAATCTTAGGTCCCAAATCGTAGCAACATCAGGATTTCTCTTTACAAAAAGACCTGACATCAGTTTAGAAAAACTTATATTTATGCTACCTGTCCTAATAGCTATAAAAAACAATAGTATCAATAAAACAGAAGTTGTTAAAAACACCACTGTCTTTTTCCTTGTATCTACAGCATAACCTCTTGTATCCTTGTCTAATATCTTTCTAAGTAATCCATTTTTAAAATTAGACCACTCCACTATTTATCACCCCCATAAAAAATTTTGTCTAGGTCTTCAAGGGCATCAGGGTAGTTAAACTTGGCAGACATACCAAACTTCTTGTAGTCTAAGTCATATACCCTATCTTTTTTGACAGCCTCAAAGTGCGACCATATGTCATTTGTTTTAAATTCATCCGAAAACATCTTCATGACTTCTTGAGGCATGGCATGAGCGGTTCTCAATATAAGGTCAGGATTTTTCTTCAACATATCCTCTGTAGATATATTTATAAACTGGTCTGTATCTGATTCAAATACATTTTGACCTCCTGCGAGTTCTACCAGTGATCCTACATATGATTGATTTGTTGCAACTACATAGGATCCCGGCAATCCCATAAGGACTAAAACTTTTAATTTCTTCTTGTCCTTGTGACGCTCCTTGTATTCCTTCATAAAATCTTCGTATTCTTTTACCATCGTCTCAGCCTCTGACTGCCTATTAAGAACTACACCAAGGTCAGATATGGACTTGTACATACCTGGTATATTGTTTAGGTTTAAAAAACCATACCTAAGTCCAGCATTCTTATATTTAGGTTGTAGGTCACTCACGAGGCTGACCGGGCTAAATACCCAATCTGGATTTAATCCCTTTACAATCTCCATGTCCGGTGACATAGCCATACCCACTTTGGTAGCTGAATCATATCTCTTTGGCAATTTGGAGATTTTACTGTCTGGCACCCCAACCAAGTCAACATCTAGCCCATCCATGATCTCCACTGCAGCGGGAGATGTAGCTATTATCCTTGGATTATCTATCTGAGGTATCTGGCTAAGAGACTCTATCTGACCATCCTTGCCACCAGGATGCTGGTCAACACAGGCAGTAAATACGATACTAAGTAGTGAAACAAGGCCTATTAGGACCAATTTTTTACCTAGTCTAGTCATCTATACCACCACCTATCATATCAGAATTTCTAGACACTAGAATCTCTTCTAATTCCATGTTTTTTCTTTTCTTGTACTTATATAAGACAGCTATTCCTATAGCCCCCAACATAACAATTGTAAGCAATATAGCTATCATGACTATAATAATTGTAAATAACGCCCTTGTAAAAGGTCCCCATGGTGTTTTTTCATCCTTTTGAGATGTACCAACAAGTGTCTGCGAATCATCGAAATCTTTGTTGGTAAGCAAACCATGATTATAGCCTAGGTCTGCTTGATTTATCCTTTCTTCCTTATCTCCTGAGCCTGGAGGTCCAACTGGTTTACCAATACTTTTGTTTGATGATTTTAGACCAGATCTTGTCTTATTAGATCTATCATCTATTTTTTTATTATTATGTGACTTTTTGTGTGACTTATTATTTTCTGACCTAGCTTTAGAATTAGCACTAGTTGAGCTTGTATTACTCTTAGAACCACTATTCCTTGTAGCAGCCTGTACGCTAGAACTAGTTGGGGCACTCACTTCCTTTGTATGCTCGTTTACCCTATCTTCATTCTTTACAGGCTTGTCTGTTTTTACACTTACCTTGAATCCATTACCGCCACCTTCTTGTAAGTCATCAAAGTCCACAAAAAATATAACTGCCCTTCCCATAGGTTCTACAAAAAAGCTTGATTTAACAACACAATCAGCAGACGGAATCTCAAATCTGAAATCTCCTGTAGTACCACCATTTGATATTTCTTTTACAGGTACTTGGGAAAAACCACTATCCCCCCTATTTTGAACCCACATGACAACATCTTTAATCTTGTCCCTAAGATTATACCTAACTGTTGCATATAACTTACCGTCATCATCTTTTTCTATCAAGGCGACCCCATATACAACATTGTTTACCATACCTTCACCTATGCCTGGATTATTGCCTGGATCTTCAACTACATGGGTAACTGGATGGTCGTAATAACCTCTAGCAACAGCAGTATATACTTCACCAGCTTTGGCATTGGTTGTAAATGCAATAAATACCATGACAAGGGCAAGTAGTATAGTATTAAATTTTCTATTTATTTTCATCTCTACCTCCCTGTAGACTGTCCAACCAAGAGCCAATTACCGTGTCTTTTTTAAATATATTTTTTGATAACTCACTATCTAACTTTTTACTTAACTTTATTTCATAAATAAGCTTCTTGCCTACTTTTATATATGAATAAGCAGAGCCAGCCAATATACTTATAATTATTAGCAAGGAATAAAATATAACCTTTGGATTTTCTTTGGCTTCAAATTTTTGTTTTTTGATATCTGTGCCATTTTCTTCTTTAGGTTCATCCTCACTTGTAGATTGATCAAAATTAGTCGATTCATTTATCAGTCCTTTACTTGGATCACTAGTTGATGTTGATTCACTATTGGATGATTTAGAACCAGAACTAGTTTCACTATTGTTTTTTTTACTTTTTGCTTTATTGCTAGATGAATGACTTTTGTTTGAATTATTCCTATCAGAAGAACCACTTCTATTGTTTGAAGATCTAGCGCCAGTACTTGCACTACTTTTCTTGTTAAGACTTGAAACTTTATCCCTAGTACTAGCCCTATTTGGACCACCATCAGAAGACACAATAGCCACTTGACCAACCTTGTTCAAATTAAGATTTGAATATCCATTGCTAGTCTTTATACTCACATCAGACATATCCGACACATAGACAGCCTTTGGATTTTTGATGTTAGATGGCAGTTTAAACTTTATTTCTATCGGCTTGAATGGCTTTTGAGGAACTCCATAATCATTCTCAACCTTAAAATTATATATTACAAAACTAGAAGATCTACCAAACGTCTTCATGACCTTTGTATAGTCATTGCCCCCAGTTACTGTATCTACCTTAAACTTTATATTGTCCTTGAAGCAACCTGGCTTGGCTACTAGCTCAAATATATCCGTCTTCTTTATAATAGTTTCATTTGGATTGAATTTCTTTCTAGGAGTACCCGTCTTCATCAGATTGTATAGTAAGGCTTCTTTTTGATCAATCTTCTTTAGACTAGACCAATCAAACTTAAACCTAGCTCCTATTGGTATCTCTCCCATAGGCTTTACCTTTGGGTCTACCTTTACATATATCATTGGGTCTTTTCTTCTTATATCAAAGCTAAACACCCTAGGTCTCTTATCCTGCTCGTTTGGTATTACTAGGTCAAAAGCATGGGGCTCAGCAAACCTATAATATGCATTGTCATCTCGTATTTGCAAAGATACCAATGATGCTATTATCCCCTGTACTTCCATCTTATCGCTACCTATCAGCATTGTATATTTACCATTCTTGGCTACTATATTGGCAGTGTGGACCATAGATCCGTTACCCATAGAAGGCTTATCTTCTCTTTCATGGTGAAGATTTACTACAAGAGAATATAATCCATCCTCCAACTTTAGATCTTCTCCTTTTTCAAGTTGAGGAAGGTTTCTTTTGTCCTTTGGTGAATATATATTGTCTGTATCATCTTGTTCTGAAGGACCATTGTTAGCTGGAGAACTAGGTGTGCTTGAATCTAAACCATCAAATGAGTCAGAACCAACTTTTGCAGCCTTGTCCCAAGCAACCCTAAGCTTGGCTTCCTGTTGACCGCCACCATTGCCTCCCGAAACCTCTTCCATAACCGGAACATAAACGGCTACAGGTATATCTTGTTCTCCTACGTTTACTTCAAACTCAAGATCTTTTGGATATTTCTTGCCCTTCATTCTCTTATCTTTACCTGTAGAAGGATTGTTATATACATCTATGTCATCGTAATGACTTAATTCTTTAACTTTTTGCCCCTTTACATAAAACTCACCCAAAAAACCTCTATAGCCCATAAAATCAAGAGCAACAAACCTTAGTTTCATAGTTGCTTTTCCATTTTTCACAGTAAGTATTCCATATTGTGTCATAGCTGGATTACCCATTGATTTTTTGTCTTCATATTTATTTATAAGGGATATAGGCACCTTATAATTCCCATCTTTCATAGTCTCTGCCCTACTTGTTGAAACAAATAAATTCGACAATAATACAGATACTATCAATAGACTAACAAGTATAAATCTATTAATAATTTTAATATCTCTTTTTACAAACATAATCTCCACCCTTATTCCCCATAATTTATATATACGTAATCACTATTGTCCATGATTCTATATTGATTTAAATTTTCGGTATCATTTCATTAACAATATTAGTTTAACATAATAGATAGGTATTATCAATTAAAATCTGTTGGCAATATTTTAGCTATTTTTGGTTTTTATTTAAAATTTGTTTAAAGTGGTATAAGAGTCCTATTTTTGTATATAACAAACAAGACAAGAGAAATATTTCTCTTGCCCTGCCTGTATAATATTTTTTATTGGGATTTTATTACTTGCTTATTTAATACTATTTTCTATATTAGCATCTATTGTGTTGTTTCCACCTAATATAATTAAATCCTTATTACCTTTTAGCTTTTCTACTACACTAGCAGGTACCTTATTCTTTTCTGCTAGTATAATCGGTGCCTTGGCTAGACCTGTTACTGCTCCTGCAGATAATGAATCTACAGCATTGTATCCATTAGATACAAATATTGTCTTTGCATCTGGATATGCCTTATTTGCTATTGCAAGTGCTGTATCAAACCTAGTTCTTCCAGATATCCTTACCTTAGACTTGGCATTTATCTGTCTCATTACGCCTTCACTTATTGAAGAATTTCCTCCAACTACTATTACTTCTTCTGGCTTCCATTCATTTATTTTAGCCTTTGCATTTGGATCTAATGAGTTTGCTCTTGTCATAAGTACTGGTACTCCAGCCTGTGTTGCTAGTGAAGATACTGTTAGAGCATCTGCATCCTTTTCGCCGTTTATTAGGATTACCTTGTTTGAGTTGGACTTGTTCTTTACCCTCTGAGCAACCATTGCTGCTGTTTCAAACCTGTTTTTGCCTGCAACTCTTTCTACACTTAGTCCCATAGACCTAAGCTGGCTTTCAACTGCTCCAGACATAGAGCTTAGTCCACCAGACAAGATTACCTTCTTGGCACCCAATCTTGTTATCTCTGCCTTTACACTAGCTGGTACATTTGCCTTTTCTGTAAGTAGTATAGGCGCCTCGTTTGTACTAGCAAATGAAGCTGATACTAGGGCATCTGCATTTTTAGTTCCACTAGCAAGGATTACTGTGTCTGCCTTATTAAAGAACTTCTGAGATATCTTTGTAGCTGTCTCATATCTGTCATTTCCAGCTAATCTTTTTATTACGTCATTACCTGTAAGTTTTTTATATTCCTTTGCCTGAGACCAATCAAATATCAACTTAGCTTTTTGCTTGCCACTGCCCTTTACAATAGCATCATATGATTTTGCATTACTTGATATAGAGTCCATGGCATCTACATTCACCTCAGTAAATATTTCTTTTTCCTTTTTATCTCTTACAAAAGAATATCTTGAAGGAAACTTTCTCATATTTCCGTTTAAGTCCTTGTCTTCTATTTCCTTTTCAACCTTTGCCTCTTTAAGCGATGAATTTGAATCAGAATCATATACACTTAGTCCCCAAAGATGTCCATGCATTCCCATGAATTCCATTCCCTTAAAATCAACATAGTAAGTGTATTTTCCATCTTTTTCACTTACAATAGCAGTTTTTTCAAGTGAAGCATTGCCCATTGAAGCCTTATTGTCAAAAGCATGCCACAATTTAACTGGCACTGAATATAACTTAGCTCCATTCTTGATTTCCTTATTTGCTATGTCCTTGTCTATATTCTTTATATCTGTCTGCTGTGATGGGTTATTAAGTTCAGATGAGCCTGATTCCTTTTTGATGTTATCTATAGCAAATAGAACAACCTCATTAGCAATTGACATTTTCACCCTATCATTTGTATTAATAGAATCTTTGGCCCTCGCTAAAGCCTTTTCTAACATTTCTCTACTTCTACCCTCAATCACACCAGCCTTTAAAAGCTTTTCTCCTATCTCAATGTTATTCTTTAGTACTGCCTTTGAAGAAAGTATCCCTTCTTCCTCGCCCTGTGTACCCTTCAACTTATTCTTGTCTATAGAACTGTCTTTAGGTGCTTTTGACCAATCTATTAATAAGACTGCTGGCTGTGATGCATCAGCATTAGGATTAGCCTTTTTGGCTACTTCATCCATAGCATCAACCCATACTCTTACACCAATTTTTTCTTCTCCTCTAGAGTCTCTTACGAATTCTACTTCTCCTGGGAATGTTTTTCCACCATCAGTATAATCAGACGTTTCCACTCTATTAGCTTCTGTATACCTTCCATGGTTTCTTATATCATCCAAGCTATTGTAAGTAGCAAATTTGTATAGATGTCCTCTCATCTTTACACCACCAAATAACATCTCTTTTGGTTGGAATTTAAGACTTATTTTAACACCATCCCTAGATTCCACTACCTTTGCCATGCTTTTCATGGCATCAGCACCCATAGATGCTTGGTCTTCCTGGCCATACTTCACAAGCTTAACAGGTAGGCTATATTCTAACACCCTATTTTCATCTGCACTATTTTCATTATCATTATTGTTATCTACACTAGCAACTACATCAGATGAAACCTCAAATTCATAGGTGTCTCTATCAGCGGATGATCTTGAAAGATACAGTGTTTTTGTAACCCTATACTTATCTCCATTCTTCATATTAGGATCATTTATAGTTACTACCTTGTCAATATCATTAGTAGTAGTTACATCACCTATAAAAGTAGGTATATTGAACTTTATTTTTTCAACCTTTGTTACGACCTTCCAGTTCCATCTTGGACCATCTTCTTTATTTACAAGGTATTCTCTAAGGTTATCACCTGCTAGTCTATCTCTATATGATAAATATTCACTTCTACTATTTGGTATATCATTTCTACCTTTCATATGTCTTTTCCAGTGAGCCATATCTATCATATTAATGTTGCCAGTAGAAACTTGTATCTTTTTGTTCTGTGCATTTGCCTTTACTTTATATGCTTTCTTCTGTGGGAAATAACCATTTTCTAGGTTAGCACTTATACCTAATTCTTCTGGTTTTGATATTTTTATATCTTCATCCATCATATTATATGCTAAATCTAGCTTTCTCTTTTTCTTGTTTCTAAGAATACTCTCTGGTATAGAAGTAAGCATATTATTATGTAGGTCTATTATAGCATCATCCTTTGAAGCCAGCTTTGACCAAACCTTATTATCTATACTTTCTATCATATTATTAGATAGTCTTAGAGTCTTAACATTATTAAGTTCACCAAAATTGTCAGGAAGTTTAGTCAACTTATTATTGTAAGCAGATAAATTTTCAAGCGAAGACGCTTTTGATATACTATCTGGCAGTTTTTCAAGCTTATTTTGACTCAAATTCATAAATTTTATTTTTCTATTATTTTTGAACACATCATTATCAAATTCTCTTATATTATTTTCACTAAGATCTATTGATTCTAAATTTTTCAATTTGTCAAAAATACCTGTTGGAAGTTCAGTCAACCAAATCTTACTCAATTCTAAAGTTTTCAACTTTGTATTCTTGTCAAATATGCCGCTTGGAAGTTTTCCTATTACATTGGAATTTAATTTTACTTCTTCTAATTCCTTACAATCGTCAAATAACCCTGATGGAATAAACTTAACTGCATTTCCACCTATATAAAATTTCTTAAGTCCAGTAGCACCCTTTAACAGGTCTTTTGGTATAGATTCAATATGGTTTCCACCAAGGTCAATACTTGTAACACCAGGACCTATATTACCTGCCAATAGACTAATATCATATATAGCACCCATGTCTACATCCTCACCTAGACCTCTAGATAATTTAAGTTCTCCAGAGAATTTCCTTATTTCACTTCCATCAATAGTTCCATTATTATCAGTATCTTTGACACCAGATGCCTTTAGTCTTTCCTGAAGTGCCTTTTTACTTAACTCCTTCTTTTTTGCAATAGCCTTAGGTTCATCATATCCACTCCATCCCTCATACACTTGAGGCTTGAATTTTATCTTTACCCTAGTGTACTTATCTGTCTGACCTATATCACTTTCCTGACCACCCATAGGTCCAACTAGTACTCCACCTATATGCTCCTTATCTAAATCACTTATATTCATGGTAAATTCTGCGTGATCTTTTACATTATTTGCGTTTGCCTCTCCACAGAACTCCTTTTTGGATTTTCCTGGCCACTTTCCACCACTTTGAATCTGAAAATCATATAAGACATCAGCAAACAGTGTATTTAACATAGTTATCTTCATTTTTCCATTTTCTACTACCAGCTTCACATTTTTGTCAAAGAAACCTTCCAACATTGAAGTTCCTTCTCTTCCATCTGCAAGCAGGGCATTAAATCCGATTGTATATGTACCATCTGGTATATTATCTGAAGTAGTGTATTTCGCCACCCTCTTTTCTTCCTCAGTTTTTTTATTCTTTTTGTAGTTTCTAGCAGCTTCTTCAGCTTCACCTTCCTCAGGGGCTATGTAGCCTTTCTGCTGGAATACTATCTTGCCATCTTCTTTTGATTTATCTGCCGTTACGTAATTGCCAACCTTAGCAGAATGGAATTTCAAAACAACCCTATGTGCATTTTTGTTTGTAAAACCACTCAAATGAGGATCTTGAACAGTCAATAAAGCCTTTTTACCACTGTATGCAACCCTTTTATTTTCCTTATATGAATATGGAATTGTATATCCATCTATCTCCACACTCTTCAAAAGTGTCTGCATGTGATATAACCAAAATTTATTAGTGTCATTAACATACCAACGTTCGTCTCCTATTTGGGAATATCCAGAAAGCTTTATTTTGTAAACCTGAGTTTCTTTATCAACAGATATATCCTCTATCTTAAGGTTCTGAAAATTCTTGCTTGTATTTGTATTTATTGCTTCACCAGTCTGTTCATTACCCTTATCTGTTGTATTCCCAGGATTTTCTTTCTTTCCTCCGTTACTACTTTCAAAAGCCTTTTGAGCCGGAGATTTCCACGTACCGTATCTACCATCCTTTAACTTTATAATTATGGTATTTCTATTTGTTACTCTGTCCCATTTTTCAACATGCTTACTTGCATGCTCCTCGTCACTGTATATGCCTCCATATTTTTTGTCTGTTATAAACTCACCAATAGGAAATTCTGTTCCATTAATAACTATTGAACTTAAATTTTCCATATAGTTTTTTAATACGACATCTCTATAGTGATTTATTGAAACTTCACTATTACTTATATCATATGAAAAACCACACACAACAGCTTCATATTCTCCACCATTTTTAGATGTCTTCTTTCCCATATATGTTACAGTTTCCAAATGATCCTCTGGTATCACCTTGTCATCTACATCTGGCTTTGGTAAAGTTGGTTCTTCCTTATCTGAATCCACAACACCAGTAGACGATTTAGTCACACTATATACTGGTGTTACATTACTCTCGCCATCTTTATTCTTCTCAACCTTATATGAAAGTTTATGTATTTCACCATTAGCCAATTGTAATCCATACTTAGCTAAATTAGCATCATTCACTTTTTTATATGATTTCTTATGCTGCTCTGCCTTATCAGTCTTACTTTGTAAAGTGATCCCATAGATTCGACTTTCTATTGTTTCAAATTCTTCAATTGAGTATTTATCTTCATTTATAAATACATATTTAATCTTTTTTATTATCTCCTTAGCCTTTTTTTTATCAACATCATAATTAAAATAAAATTTATACTCAGGGCTATACTCTGGTGGCATTACTTTCATATACTGCCAAATATTTTCTTCAGATTCTGATGTCTCAGCGTATGATACTCCACTTAAAAATCCCCCTTCATTTATGTAAGGTATAGTACTTGTTCCTAACATAGCCATAGACATAGCTATAGCAACTATTTTTTTACCTTTTCTATGCTTTTTACTATAAGTCATTTTAACCTCCCTTAAATTTAAACATTTAATAGCCATTGCACCATTCAGTTTTTTTAATTTCATCCACAACAACCATTGATACTCAATGTCTTTTCACTGTGATTAGTATAACATTCTTTCATGTATACGATATTAATTATCATTAGTATTATATTAATTATTTTTGGGTATTGATTTAACTATTCAAAATAAATTTTTCATAATACTAATCTATTTATAGGAAAGTATTCAATTACCACTAATGATATAAAAATGGATCTATAATATATAGCGTTGATGGTAATAAAAAGTCCGTAAACACCGAAAGGT